>Ga0153972_1000023_pt1 | contig 45679 bp, 42 predicted proteins | sample TSGA056MetaG_FD_104732 | JGI IMG/M metagenome (GOLD analysis project Ga0153972, IMG submission 104732) | Attine ant fungus gardens microbial communities from Georgia, USA - TSGA056 MetaG | ecosystem: Host-associated > Fungi > Mycelium > Unclassified | place: USA: Georgia, George L Smith State...
TTCATCAAAGGCCGGGTCAAAAATCTCATGGATATCGTCAAGGCCAACGACCAGTTTATCGTAAAGATTTTGGCTTATAATTCCAAGATCATCGCCGCCCTTGTAGCTCATAATCGCACCTCGGAGATCCCAAAGCCTATACCGCCAGCTTGAGCTCAGGCCGTAATCGGCAAGGTCTACCATGAACAAGGGCTTGTAGGACACGCTTTTCAGATAAGTCTCGCCCGTATCGAGGCGCTTTCGTATGCCAAGGCTCAATGCCGCTGTCAGGTTTGTATACCTGTCGTTCTGGCAGGAAATAAAATTTCCCAGGCAATATACGATAAAGCCCGTTTTTTCATTTCCTTCTTTATCAATGACATGACGAAGCTCCATTGGCTCCGGCACATGGGCATGACCGCCGAGAACAATGTCCGCACCCTCGGCAAAGAGAAAATCGGCAAGCTCCGTCTGATGCGCAGCGGGCATTCTCGCATATTCGTTTCCCCAGTGCATCATCGCCACGATGAGATCGGTGTCCAGTTCGCGCGCCGCTGCCATATCCATTTTTAGGCTGTCATAGTCAATATCACGGAGCGTTGTCAAATAGTCGCTGAAAATAAGGTTCACGGCGTATTCAAAGCCGGTAATCGGTAAGCCGTTTGTTCCGTAGGTATAGGAGACAAAGGCAATGCTTATGCCGTTAATGTCTTTAACCAGTATGCCGCTGTTTTCATCCCGTTCTTCCTGACTGCGATATGTACCTACATGTTCAAGTCCATATTCGTCAAGTACGTTAAGGGTTCGGAAAAGCCCGCCTTGATCACCGTCCATGCTGTGGTTGCTTGCCGTATTAATAAGGTCAAAGCCCGCCGCATTGAGACTTTCCGCAAGTCCGTCCGGCGACTTAAATCTTGGGTATCCGGTATATTCGGCAGTGTCGGCAAAGGTTGTTTCAAGCGTCACAATGGCGTAGTCCGCCTCCTGCACAACGGCCACAGCCCCACCGAAGACAGGTACATAATTATAGCTTCCATCCGCCTGCAACGCCTCGCTGTTAATGCCCGTGTGGCACACAAGGTCGCCGCACACTGCGATTGTGATATCCACGTTGTTCTCTCTTGCCGGCGTCGGGGTGGGCGTTGTTGCCGGGGTCACAACAACAGGCGCCGGCGTCTCGCTTGCGGGCCGCTTGGCCTCCGTTGATTCGAGGCCATAATCGTAATTGACATATAGGATAAAGCCCAAAACCGTCAATAGAAGAACCAGCAGCACACTCAAAAAACCTTTTGCGACCTGTCTCATTACTGTTTCCCTTCCATTCTGGGATGTATCGGGTGATCAGCGGATACGCATTAATCCCAATTCGCGGATAATCGTGGGCAAAATATTAGATCGGTTCTAATTGCTGATTTTTCTATTTTTTCAGATATGCGGCTGTCTTTTCAAATAGTGCAGCAATATCAATCGGCTTCGAAACATGGTCATTCATGCCTACCTGAAGGCACCTTTGGATATCTTCGGAAAAAGCATTGGCTGTCATTGCGATAATCGGCACTGATTTTGCGGCGGGGGAATCCAACGCCCGAATCATCTCTGTTGCCGTGTAGCCGTCTACCTGCGGCATTTGAAGGTCCATATAAATCATGTCGTATTTTTCGGGTGTAGCCCGATACATGTCATAGGCCTCCTGGCCGTCCACGGCGCATTCTATTGCAGCGCCACTGCTTTCCATCAATGCCAGGACAATTTCCCGGTTGATGTCCACATCCTCTGCCAAAAGGATTGTATGTCCTGAAAAATCGTAGTGATCATCCTGTGCCTTATTGGGCGGCGTTTCTTCTGAGGTGTCGGACGGATGGACAATTTCGGAAATGAACTCAAAAGTGAAAGTGCTGCCTTTGCCCAGTTCGCTCTCAGCCCGGATATCTCCGCCCATCAGCCCGACAATGCTTTTGGATATTGCCAGGCCGAGGCCTGTTCCGCCAAAACGCCGTGAGATGCTTCCGTCCGCCTGCTCGAACGCATTAAATAGCCGGGAGATCTGCGCTTGTGTCATGCCAATGCCGCTGTCCGATATGGAGATTTTGATCTTCACGCTTGAATCCGTTATAGAAACCGGTTCGGCGGTAAGCCGGATATCACCATCCTCCGGCGTAAATTTAAGGGCATTGGCCAGAATGTTCATAATGACCTGTGACAGGCGCAGCCTGTCTCCACGCAGAGATAGCGGTATGTCTTCGGAAATATCAAAGCGAAGGCGCTGGCGCTTCTCTTTTGCACGGTCGATGAAAATATCCTTGCAGTCCTTAAGCATATCTGAAAAATTATATTCCTCATTATGCAGCTCCAGTTTGTTTGCCTCGATCTTGGACATATCAAGAACATCATTGATAATGCTTAGCAATTGATGAGAGGCGTTGTCCAGCTTGGCCAGACAACCATAAATTTGATCCAAGTCCGAAGAGTTTCGTGCAATGGCGGTCATGCCAATGATTGCGTTCATCGGGGTTCTGATTTCATGACTCATATTGGCCAAAAACTCGGTTTTTGATTTGGATGCCGCCTCTGCAGCGTTTTTCAGCTCAATCAGATCCATATTTTGATGGTTAATTTCGGTGATCATGCGTTGGTAATTGCTGATATCCGTCAGTGTGAGCACAAACCCGACCGTATGCCCACGCCACTGGATAAAGTCCTTAGACAGGGCAAAATCTCGAATTTGCCCCGACTCGTCCCGAATGGAGCATTCGCTATCGCTAAGTCCGTCTTTGGGTGAAACGAGCCGCTCAAAAACATCATCCGGGCTGTACCTTACGGCAACAGAGCGGATATAGTCGGCCGCATTCTGGATTGATGTGGCCTCCCGTTCAATATCCATCGAAGGGAAAGCTTTGCGGAATGCAGGGTTGGCGGCTTCCACTTGACCAATACTGTTGATAACCAGAAATCCTTCGGAGAGGGTATTGAAGACATTGGCGGAGGCAGCGCTTTTCAAGTCAAACAGACGAAAATATATGGAAAATATACCGTAGCCCGCGAACGCCGCAGCGAAGCCGAGCGGTGTAAGGTCATACGCTACCCAGTATATTTTAAAAACATGCAGTATGTTTACGGCAAGCGGGCAGAGGGAGGAGAGCGCAACTAAAATAAGACTTGGATATTTACGCACGTTTTTAACGGTGTAAACGATAAGTATGATTGCCACCGCGGCCAGAGTCAAATAGGACGCGTAGGCATGTGCCCAGAAAAACGGGCCATAAATGCCGGTGCCTTCCGGCGTATATGAACTGTAATAAAGCATATGCAGCGGATTCGTAAGTAAAAGCGTCACGTCCACAAGCATAACAGCGACAAGAACTCTGGTAAGGACCCGGCTGTACGCCCATCGGGAATTTACAAAATGCAGCATATACATCAGCATTAAAAATGGAATGCAGCAGACAAATACCATGTAAATCGAGTGGAGCGCTTTAACCGCCGATGCAAAGACGATGCTGCTCATGCCATTGAGAAGCGCCCATAGAGAGGCCATAACACCCATTAAAAAGAAAATAATAAGATATCTTTCTTTCGCGCTGGCGAACCAGACCGAGCCGACGATATATAAAAGCAACAGGGAAAGAATCAACGAGACCATAAAGAAAATCATACTTTTTTCCACCAATATTCACTTATTGAGGACAGCCGATTACAGGCGGCTGTAAATTTCAGACTCCGTGATTAATGGTTCGCCGGGGATATCCCCTTGCCATGCTGTAGATCTGGCGATGCCATGCGATCACAACAGTTTTCAGGTATGCAATCTGATTATAGCTATTATAACATACATCAATTCACCATGCAAAATAGAACGAGGGTTTTAGAATGAAAAGCTTGCTGTCCTAAGCGCCGCAATTTGCGGTCAGTCAAAATCTGCATAGGTGGTTGGCGGGAGATGCGCGGCGCATTATACACGACCCTTAAATAAATCCCATTTCATATCAGTTAAGGCTGTCGGGTATCCCATGTTATTGCTCCCTCTGATTCATTATAGCATATTGGAACTTGCGAATACAGGTTTTTAATCTCTTTCAGGGAAATTTTCGGAAAAGCCGTTTTCACCACGAGCTAGACTTGATTGGATTTTAATGGGGTTTCCGTGGATTTTCCCTTGCCGCCGCTGGACATCATTTCCCGGGTATGCTATACTAATGGTTCATCCGGCAAGAACCCGGAGGGCGTGGGAATTATGAGGGTTATTCATATGAGGGAGAAGCTGAAAAAAATACCGATTCCGGGCCTCCGGAATCTGAAAACCGCCCTGGCGGTTACGATATGCATGCTGCTTTACCGCATAACAGGCCGGGAGGGCGTTACAATGGCGCTGATTGCGGCGGTCCTTTGTATGCAGGGGACGATGGACAAATCCGTCCGGCAGGGGGCTGAACGGATTCGGGGGACCATTCTGGGCGGCGTCATGGGCGCCGTGTTCGCCCTGCTTCGGGTGCCGGAGTTGCCGCTGCCCGTCTTTTTGCTCATCACCTTTCTGGGCGTGGTTTTGTTCATTTACCTGTGCAACCTGCTTCGATCCAAATCCAGCATCGTGATCGGCTGCGTGGTTTTTTTAAGTACGCTTGCAAATTATACGGGGACGGACATGGCGCTTCGCTATCCACTGGACAGGACGCTGGATACGCTAACCGGCATTGTGATTGCGTTCCTTGTCAACCGGCTGGTCTTCCGGCCCCGACCGGAGCGGGACATCGGGCAGGCGTCCGTAAACCCCGCCTTTCACTATAAAATCATACGGGCAAAAAATCAGAAGGTGGCTCATTGGTACGGCGGAGAGACAAGTGAACTGTACATCTACCCGGAGGACGCGGTTTTTACGGATCAGGATTTTGACTTCCGGGTGTCCATTTCAACGGTAGGTCTGGCACATAATGTGTTCGCGAGATTTCCCGGCTATAAGCGGCATACTATGCTGCTGGCGGGGCAGGCGCATATCTTCCACAAGGGACACTATGAGGTGGATTTGGGCCCTTACGGGACGGACTGCTTCAAAGGGGATTGGGCCACCGAGGTGACGGGGCAATCTGTGGATTTCAATCTGATTACGGGTGAGGGCTACGCCGGCGGTCTGGAGCCCTGCTTGTCCGAAATGCCCTTCCATCTGAAAAATGACCGGTATGCAGCCTTTTACAGCATGGCGGACGGGGTGAAGCTGACGCTCGAAAACGCCGGAAGGGAGTATGTGGAGCCGATGGGGAAGGGCGATTATCTCATGGTGACCTGGTATGAAAACGGACAGGAGTCCTACAGCGTGACCGTGGACAAAGCCGGGACCCCGCCCGATCAGGTTTTAGCTGTTAAGGCCGAATGCGCAAGGGAAGCGTAAAAAATCCCTGCCGGCTCACGCGTGAACCGGCAGGGATTTTTTACATGCCAAAATACGTTTGAGAATTTTCAGGGCGCATCTAATCCTGCTTTCAGACATGCCCCAGGGGTTCATACGGCGAGGCTTTGTAGTTTGCCGGGTGGTGTATTCGTATAAGAATCAGGTGTTTTTCATGATGACACCGCTTACGACGTCGGCCACATGCTCACAGGTATCGCAGCATTTTTCAAAGCTGTTGAAGACCTCGGTCCAGGCCACGGTTTCAAAGGGGTCGCCCTTTTGGACATACAGCATATGAACGGCGTCCAGATACAGTTTGTCACCCAGCTCCTCCAGCCGGTTCAGTTCAATGATCGAATCCCGGATGGTTTTGGACTTCTTGAAGCTGGAAAACTCGCGCATAATGGTATGCAATTCCTTGCAGCACTGGCGGACCAGCTTCATGAATTCCAGGGCCTCCGGCAGGATATACTGGATGTTGTACATGTATATTTTCCGTAAAACGTCCTCGACGGAATCGGTTACATCGTCGATTTCGTTTGCAAGGTCCATAATGTCCTCCCGTTCAATGGGGGCGATGAACTCCTTTGCCAGTGTCTCCATCATCTGGTGCTTCTGCGAGTCGCCCAGGGACTCGATGCCGTGCAGGGCGTCAATTTGCTGTGAAAGCGTCTTTGGCTGGAAATCATTTAGGATCGCGCCGAGCTTTTCCGCCGCCTGATTAGAGATGTCCACCATCTCCACAAACATATCAAAATAATTATTTTCCTTTGCCATATCCGAGCTGCCTCCTATTCATGGAACGAGCGATCCAAAACATTTTCATCTGTGAATATTGGTTCTAAAACAACATCAAAAACAGCTTTGCCATGAGAAACCCGATCAGGCCGCAGCCGGGGAAGGTGAGAAGCCATGCCAGAACCATGTCCTTTACAACGCCCCAATTCACGGAGGAAACCCGCTTGGAAGCGCCGACGCCCATGATCGCGGTGGTCTTCGTATGGGTGGTGCTGACCGGCATACCCGTTAAGGAGGAGATCAGAAGACAGCCCGCGGCGGCCATATCGGCGGCAAAGCCCTGATATTTTTCCAGCTTGACCATATCCATTCCTACGGTTTTGATGATCCGCATACCGCCGATGGAGGTGCCGATGGCCATGACCAGCGAGCAAAGGATCATCAGCCACAAAGGGATCGTGAAGCTTTGGGTGTCCGCCTGGCCCCGGGACAGAAACATCCCCAACAGGAATACTCCCATGAATTTCTGCCCGTCCTGCGCGCCGTGCATAAAGGCCATGGACGCGGCGCCGCAAATCTGGGCGCCTTTGAAAAACCCGTCTGTTTTCCGGCGATCCATCCGGCGGCAAACGAGCTCAATGAGCCGTACCGCGGCCCAACCAATGCCAAAGCCTAAAAAGGTTGAAAAAACAAGCCCGTAGATTACTTTGCTCCACTCCCCGCCGTTGATGCCGGAAAGACTGCTTTGCAGGGCGATGGCCGCGCCGCTGAGCCCGGCGATGAGGGCGTGGCTTTCGCTTGTGGGAATGCCGAACCACCAGGCTGCCGTGGCCCAAGTGACAATGGCAAACAGCGCCGCACACAGGGCCACAAGGGCGTCGTGGGCATTTTTACCGAAATCCACCATGTTATAAATCGTCATGGCCACGTTCGCGTTCAGTGTGGTCATGATCAGGATCCCCAGAAAATTCATGATCGCCGCCATGATGATCGCCGCCCGGGGATGCATAGAACGAGTGGATACACAGGTGGCGATGGCGTTGGGCGCATCAGTCCAGCCATTTACCAGGATGACGCACAGCGTCAGCAGGGAAACAACGAGCAAAGCGGGGCTGCTCAGGAGATCTTGCAGAAAGGCTGCAAACGAAACGTCCATGGAAACCTCCGGCAATAAATTAAGAACTATGCAGGAATAAATTTGATAAGGAAGATGTAAGGTTCCCTGCACAGTTCCTTCAGGGGGCTATTCTGGGAACGGGAGTTTACGAATCACGCAAAGGCGCGATCCGCAAACTCTCGCAAATATCCGTTGTGAAAACGTCCATTCAGCAGCGCGCCATCTCATAGTATGCCTGAATATGAGTATACTATGATTTGCACCTATTTGCAATATTTTCGGAAATTTTAAATAGCCCTTGCTTTTTAAGGTGAAATATGCTTTAGTTTTATGAGGGGTTTCAAAAAATGCTGTTGACAAAATTCCTACAATATGTTACAATTCGGCAACAAGTACAGGGAGGGAGTGGATAGATGACAAAGGAAAAAAGCACGCCTCTGCTTTACAAAGGGCGTCCCCTCAGAAGAAAAGACAACCTGATTTATTACGGGAGCATGGAGGACAAATATATTATCATGCTTCAAATCCTGGATCAGAAGCCTGTGGGCGATCTGAACGTTGCGACGAAGGTTTCGATTCAACTGCAGCTTACGGATCCGGAGGTTCGTTCCAGAGACAGGGTTGTGAAAAAAAGTGAGAAGGACGGCCTGTACGCCGCAATTGATGTGGCGGCGGTTTGGTTGGAGAGAGCTCTGAAATAGCTACCACTTAAGAAAGGTATGTTTTCATATGAAACCCCTGAAAAAGCTTTTAATTGGTACGGCGATGGCGGCGCTGCTTTCTACAAGCGCCCTGGCTGTGAGCGGCGGCGCTACGGTCAGCGTGTCGGCACTAAACCTGCGGGCGGAGCCCAGCACTTCGGCTGCTGTCAACACGATGGCGGGCCTCGACAGTACGGTCATTGTCCTGGAGGAAACGGGTGACGGCTGGTGCAAGGTCTATTACAACGGGCAGATAGGCTACATGTACGCAGACTATCTGGAGCCGGCGGAAAGGCTGGAGGGCCGATTTGGAACGGCCAGCGTACAAGGCACCTCCGTACAGCTTCGTGCCGAGCCCGATACAGCCAGCTCTGTGCTTGGCGTCTACCAGACGGGACAGGCACTGACGGTTCTGGGCGTCAGCGGCGCGTGGCTGAAGGTGGACGTTGACGGCGTGACCGGGTATATGCACGGCGATTATGTCTCACTGTCCGGCGGTACGGCCGTGACTGGCGTGATCACAGGCGCGTATGTGCGGATGCGGCGTGAGCCCAACATTGATTCGGAGATCCTGGGTACTTATGACGTCGGCACCATCATGACGGTGACCGATGTGGTAGGTGATTGGTATGTGGTAAGCTATAAAGGCCAGACGGGATACATCCGTGACGATTTTCTAAACATTTCCGGTACAAACACGGCGGCGGGCCTGGCAATCGTGGATACCGCCATGGCGTATCTGGGCGTGGGCTACGTTTACGGCGGCACCTCCCCATCCGGCTTTGACTGCTCCGGCTTTGTTTACTATGTATACGGCCTGCACGGCTATTCACTGAACCGTACCGCCGCGTCCCAGCTTTCAAACGGCGCCGTCGTTGAAAAAGATTCCTTGCAGCCCGGCGACTTGGTGTTCTTCAGCAACGGCGCGGGCGGGAGTATCGGTCACGTCGGCCTATATGTCGGGAACGGGCAATTTATCCATGCCAGCAGCGGTGGTGGAAGCGTTATCATTACAGATTTGAGCAGTGATTATTACACGACCTATTATTATGGCGCCCGGCGGATCGTTTCGTAGCATTTAGCACCCGTGATCCACGGGCTTTGCCGGTATTGATTCCGAGTTGCGGGGCGCTAGGCCCCGCAACTTATTTTGTGTCTTCTTGCATTTTGTACTGGAAATTTGCCGCGAAATATGGTATACTATTGATATGGCCGACGTGCATACTGATATGTATACACGGGAAATTACCATATAAGGAAGAACGCGTATGACGAAACGGTATAAAATCATAAGAAAACGTAGGCTTACAGCGGATATTACCCAGTTGGAAATTGCCGCGCCGCTCATTGCGGCAAAGGTCAAGGCCGGGCAATTTGTGATACTCCGCGTAGATGCGGACGGGGAGCGTATTCCACTGACCGTTTCCCAAAAAGGGGAAGGAACCATTATCATTGTTTTTCAAAAGGTCGGGCTGAGCACAAGGCGGCTTGATCTTTTGAACGTGGGAGACTGTCTTGCCGACCTGGTAGGTCCCTTGGGCGACGCCACCCATGTGGAGGGCTATCGGAACGTGGCCGTGGTGGGCGGCGGACTGGGCTCCGCCATAGCCCTGCCGGTGGCACAGGCGCTCTTTGACAAGGGGGCGCATGTAGATCTGATTGCCGGCTTCCGCAGCAAGTCTTTTGTTATTTTGCAGGAGGAAATGGAAGAAGCCTGTACTCAACTGCACATCTGTACCGACGACGGCAGCTATGGTTATAACGGCTTTACCACGACCCGGCTGGAGTCGCTGATCAAGGAGGGGCGGCAGTATGACTGTGTCTTCGCGATCGGTCCGCTGATCATGATGAAGCTCATCTGTCAGATTACAAAGGCCTATGAGATCCCCACGATCGTCAGCATGAATCCCATCATGGTAGACGGCACCGGTATGTGCGGCGGCTGCCGCGTTACAGTCGGCGGGGAAGTGCGCTTTGCCTGTGTGGACGGTCCGGATTTCGACGGGCATCAAGTAGATTTTGACGAATGCATTGCCCGCAACGCCACCTACAAGGCACAAGAGGCGCATGCCTGCAATCTGTTGGCGCAGGCCGGAGAGGAGGTGGGGCGCTGATGAATCAATCACCGAAAAAGGTGGCGATGCGGGAACAGGAACCGGCGTGCCGCAGCAGGAATTTTTCGGAGGTGGCCCTGGGTTATACTTACGCGGAGGCGAAGGACGAGGCGGAGCGCTGCCTTCAATGCAAAAACCCGCTCTGTGTCGGTGGCTGTCCGGTGGGTGTGCCGATTCCCGATTTTATTACGAACATCAAGAAAGACGACCTGGTAGGTGCGTATCACATTTTAAGCGCCGCAAACGCGTTGCCCGCAGTGACCGGACGGGTCTGTCCCCAGGAAAACCAGTGTGAAAAAACCTGCATCCGGGGGATCAAGGGTGAGCCGGTTGCCATCGGACGGCTGGAGCGGTTCGTGGCGGACTGGGCGCGGGAAAACAATGTGGCGAATCTGGACAAGGCGGAGCAGACCGGAAAGAAGGTGGCTGTAATTGGTTCCGGACCTGCCGGGCTGACTTGTGCGGGAGAACTGGCCCGGCTCGGCCACGCCGTGACTGTATTTGAGGCGTTCCACGTTCCCGGCGGCGTTTTGACCTACGGCATCCCGGAATTCCGCCTGCCGAAGGACATTGTGGCAAGCGAGGTGGAAAACCTAAAGAAAATGGGCGTTCAGGTGGAGACCAATATGGTGATCGGGAAGATTCTGACTATTGACGAGCTCATGGAGCGGCGGGGCTTCGACGCCGTGTTCGTCGGATCCGGGGCGGGACTTCCTACCTTTATGAAAATCCCCGGAGAAGGGCTTGTGGGGGTCTATTCCGCCAACGAGTATCTAACCCGGATCAATCTGATGAAGGCCTATAAGCCGGACAGCGCCACCCCCATTTTGAAAAGCAGGCGGGTCGTGGTGTTTGGCGGCGGCAATGTGGCGATGGACGCGGCTCGCTGTGCCAGGCGCCTCGGGGCGGAAGTGTCCATTGTCTACCGCAGAAGCGAGGCGGAGATGCCTGCCCGGGCGGAGGAGGTTCACCACGCCAAGGAGGAGGGGATCGAATTCCGGTTTCTTTCCTCGCCCCTGCTGATCGAGGGGGACGAAGCAGGTCGGGCCGCGTCTGTGACCTGCATACAAATGGAGCTTGGTGAACCGGACGAAAGCGGGCGGAGAAGCCCCCTTCCGATCGAGAACAGTGAATTTACCCTGGAGGCGGACACGGTCATCGTCGCCATAGGCACCTCCCCCAATCCGCTGATCCGCTCCACCACGCCGGGCCTCGCGGTCAACAATCGGGGCTGCATCGTGACATCGGAAACGGGTGAAACCTCCCGGTCCGGCCTTTGGGCAGGGGGCGACGCCTCCTCCGGCGCAGCCACGGTCATTTTGGCCATGGGCGCTGGAAAGGCGGCCGCGGGCAGCATTGACCGATATCTGTCCGGAAAATAAAACGGGGAAGATGATAGATGACAGCGCGACGCGTTTTTCAAAGCTTCAAAAAACCCTGGAATATTTGAGAGAAGGAGTATTGTTACGCGCAAATAGACACAGAGGCTGGCCGTATTATTGCTATTGTGCGTGGCGCTTCTCACCTCACCGGCACTGGCCGAGAATACGTCGAGGACGATCAATGTGGCATATCGGGATATCCGGCTGGTTGTAGACGGAGTGGAGGTTACGTTAAAGGACGTTAACGGAGTCTCCGTGGAGCCGTTCGCCTATAACGGAACGACCTATTTGCCCGTTCGGGCGGTAGCCGAGGCTTTGAAGAAGGAAGTGTCCTGGGACGGAGACGCCTCAACGGTCTATTATAACAACCGACTATTAAGCGCCAAGCGCCCCGTGAAAACGCGTCACAGCATAAGAGGATCCTGCTTCCCGCAGCCGGGAAGCAGGATCCTTTGTTCTCGCTTTATTCTCGCGACGTCGGCGGCCCGATTCGCCCCGAACGCTTCAAAAGACGATGGACGCACCAAGCACCCATCGTACCGACGAGGGCGCCTGCCAGGATGTCCGTAACATAATGTACACCCACATAGGGGCGGGATAGCGCGATGAGGACGGCCAACAGATAATATGCGTTTCTATTCAGAAGTTTTTTCAGCATGAACGCGGCGGCAAAGCTGCTGCACGCGTGGCCTGAGGGGAAGGCGTAGGTTTCCGGTCGATGCGTCAGCACCGTCAACGCCGGGATGGTCAGGAACGGCCTGGGGCGCTGTATCAGATATTTTATCACCATGTCATTGAACAGATAGCAAAGGCCCATGGTAATCAGCACGTAAAATCCCGCCGTTCTGCCCTTTTTCTTTACCATTAGGACAAGGCTGATGAAGATCCAAACGATTCCAGCCTGCCCGAGATAAGAAAAAAGAATCATGATCGGATTTAAAATGGGATTTTGGAAAGACTGAAACCACAGCAGAAGCTGCGTGTCCAACGCTTGTATGAAATCCAACGGAAATGCTCCTTGCCTCATGGATTTTTACTGCGTTACTATTATACTATAAAAACCCGATTTGTAAAACCATACTTGATCCTGAAAACGGCTTTGGCAATTTGAATAAAAAATCGCAGAATTTCGCCTAATGTTGCATGAATTTGTCGCTTGAATTGTTTGGTTCAGTTATGTTACGATTAGGATGTTCTATATAGAGCAGTTTGAATCCGTTTTGTTTGGTTTCGAACTTATTAATTGGAGGATACAAAAATGATGAGACGCAGATTATTTCCCCTGTTGAGCTTCGTCCTGGCACTGGCGCTTCTTTGCTGCGGATGCGGCGGCACAAATGGCACGTCGGAGGGCATCTCAGAACCCCCGGCGGAGACGACGCCGGGAACGGAGGCTGCGGCGTCCGAAGCACAGGAAGCGCAGGAGCCGGTTACGCTGCTGCTTGCGGCCGCCGCCAGCTTGGAATACGCCTTTAAAGACGATCTGATTCCTATGTTTGAGGCGGAATGCACCTGGATTACGGTGGAAGGCACCTATGACAGCTCCGGCAAGCTCCAGACCCAGATTGAGGAAGGCCTTGCGGCAGATGTGTTTTTCTCCGCCGCCAACAAGCAGATGAACGCACTCAAGGAGCAGAACCTGATTGACGAGTCCAGTGTCATTGAGCTTCTGGAGAACAAGATTGTACTGATTACCGCCGTAGATAGCGATACAACCGTAACCGGATTTGAAGACATCGTAAATGCGGAAAGCATCGCCGTAGGCGATCCGGAGAGTGTGCCGGTTGGACAATACGCAAAGGAAGCGCTTGAAAGTCTGGGTGTCTGGGCGGATGTGGAAGCAGCCGCCAGCTTCGGGACAAACGTGACGGAGGTTCTGAACTGGGTGGCCGAAGGCAGCGCCCAGGTGGGCATCGTCTATGCCACCGATGCGGCCACAACGGATAAGGTGCAGATCATTGGCGAAGCGCCGGAGGGGTCGCTTGCCACAAAGGTTCTGTATCCGGTGGGCATCCTCAGCGACTCGGCGCACGGGGACGCAGCGGCCCTGTTCTTGGAGTTCCTGAAATCTGAGCCCGCACTGGCTGTCTTTGAAGCTTATGGTTTTTCAGTCAATCAGGCTTGATTTTTCCCGAAAGACTTTATAAAGTAGAAGGAGGCGGCACTTTTGGACTACTCGCCGATCCTGATATCTGTGAAAACAGCGGCGCTGTCGATCCTGATCACGTTTTTTTTAGGGCTATACGCGGCGAGGTGGGTGGCTGGAATCCGGCGCAAGCAGATAAAAATCGTGCTGGACGGCATCTTTACCCTGCCGCTGGTCCTGCCGCCTACGGTAGCCGGCTTCTTCCTGCTTTACCTCTTGGGGGTCAGGCGTCCCGTCGGTCAGTTTTTTCTGGAATACTTCGGCGTTAAAATCACCTTTTCCTGGGTGGCGACTGTGATTGCGGCGGTGGTGATTTCCTTTCCGCTCATGTATCGCTCCGCCAGGGGGGCCATAGAGCAGGTCGATCGGAACCTGCTCTATGCGGCCCGTACCCTCGGCATGTCCGAGCGGCGGATTTTCTGGCGCGTGATCGTGCCGACGGCCCTGCCGGGGATCGCCTCCGGCGGGGTATTGGCTTTTGCCCGGGGGCTTGGAGAGTTTGGCGCTACGGCCATGATTGCCGGGAATATCGCCGGCAAAACCCGGACGCTGCCCCTTGCCGTATACTCCGCCGTTGCGGCTGGAGATATGGACACCGCTTACGATTATGTGGCGATCATCGTGGTGATTTCCTTTGTCGTGGTGGCACTGATGAATTATTTTTCCATGAAGGAAGGCAGGCCGCGGCGGCGGAGAAGGCGGGTGTCGCAATGAGTCTTGCGGTGTCGATTGAAAAGCGGGTTTCGCAGGAATTTCGGCTCCGGGCCGAATTTGCAACAGCGTCGGGATGCCTGGGGATCTTGGGTCCCTCCGGCAGCGGGAAGAGCATGACGCTCAAGTGTATCGCCGGGATCGAGACGCCGGACCGGGGGCGGATCACACTATCGGACAAAACGCTGTACGACCGGGAAAAGAAGGTCAATCAAAAGCCGGGGCTCCGCAAGGTGGGCTATCTGTTCCAAAACTACGCCCTGTTTCCAAAAATGACGGCGGCACAGAATATTGCCTGCGGAATCCGTGGCAGCGCCGCGGAAAAGCGGCGGCAGACGGAGCTGCTTCTGGCGCGGTTCCAATTAAACGGGCTGGAGCGCCAGTATCCGGGAGAGCTTTCGGGGGGGCAGCAGCAGCGGGTGGCGCTTGCCAGGATGCTGGCAAGCGGGCCGGAGGTTCTTTTGCTGGACGAACCCTTTTCCGCACTGGATACCCATCTGCGGGAGCAGATGCAGTTGCAAATGGCCGAATTATCGAGGGATTTTCGACATGTAATCATGGTAACCCACAGCAGGGACGAGGCGTATCGCCTTTGCGACCATATTGTGATCATGGACCGGGGCGATATCCTTACTCATGGAGAGACAAAAGACGTTTTCCGCGATCCGGGTCTGGTGCAGGCCGCCCGGATAACCGGTTGTAAAAATATTTCCAGAATTCAGAAAATCGACAGGCATACAATGCTGGCGAAGGACTGGAACATCCGGCTGAAAACCGCGACTGCCATACCGGAGGCATGTACCCATGTAGGGATTCGAGCCCATGATTTTGTCCCGGCGGACAGCGGAGACGGAGAAAACACCATTGCCCTGTCGCTGCTGCGTGAGGTGTCGGATGTTTTCGAGCATAACATTCTGTTTCGTGGAGCGGAGGCTGGTTCTGAAGCGCTGTGGTGGAAGATCAGCAAATATACCTATCGAGGTATGCCGGCGTTTCTGCGCATCCCGCCGGAAGCGCTGCTGATGCTCCGGGATAGAAACGAAAGCTAGAAGGAGGCGCCGGCAGGATGGAAGAAAAGTTAATGACGGCCCAAGAGGCCGCGGATTTTCTAAAAATTAAGAAAACCACGGTTTATGAATTGATCAGGCGGGGTGAGCTGCCCTCCGCCAGGGTCGGCAAGCAGGTGCGGGTCGCCATGGCGGACATGGAGGCGTATTTGAACCGCTCCAAGCGCGGTGCGTCGTCGGAGAAGGGGGCTGATCACGGTACGTTCCGGCCTTATGAGACGGCCCCGGCGGGGGACGCGCTGGTGCTCAGCGGGCAGGACGGCTGTCTGGAGCTTTTGGTGAATCGCCTAGCTGGGACGGCGCCGGTGCTCCGGTCCTTTATCGGCTGTCACAGCGGCCTGATCGAGCTGTATCATGGGCGGGTATCCATGGCCGCGTCCCATCTTTGGGATATGGAAACGGACAGCTATAATCTGCCCTATGTGACCCGCCTGCTTCCGGGGGTTCCTGTGGGCCTGGTTCGGCTTGCCGGACGGATGCAGGGCTTTTATGTCAAAAGCGGCAACCCGAAGGGGATCCGGGGCTGGGAGGATCTGCGGCGCGGGGATATTTCCATAATCAACCGGGAAACGGGCTGCGGTACCCGGGCGCTTTTGGATCAGAAAATAAAGGCCATGGGCATCGCCGGCGGCGACATTGACGGCTATGACAGGCAGGCCGCCTCTCATCTTGCCGTGGCCGGAGCCGTAGCAATGGGCGCTGCCGATCTGGGCTGCGGCTGTGCGCATGAAGCCGCCCGTGTTATCGGGGTAGCATTTGTCCCGCTCCAGCCGGAATGGTACGATCTGGTATATCGGCTGGCGGACCGAGAGCGGCCTGCCGTTTCGACCATCCTGCAATATGTCACGTCGCCGGAATTTCGGCGTGATATGGAGGTTTTGGGCGGGTATGACCTTTCCCAAACAGGCAGAACGGTGGAAACATAAGGCGACCGGCATACAAGGCGGGCGGTGGTTGGAAGCACCGCCTTTTTTTCGTGTTCAATCTTCAGTGTGAAAAGCAGTCTCTAAAAATCCTTGACATCCTGCCGACGCTTTCCTATAATAATTACAAGGGTTTCAACTAGCGGCGCGAATGCGCCGCTAGTTGAAAATCATATCAGGATGGATGCTGACGTAATATCAGTGAGGCAAAGCCGGGAGGGCATTTTAATGATAAAACAACTGGCAGGGTGTATTAGGGAATACAAAAGAGCGGTCATACTTGCACCGCTTTTTTCTATCACGGAGGTGATCATGGAGGTGGTCATTCCGTTCCTGATGGCACAGATCGTGGATTATGGGATCAACGCGGGGAATATGAGCTATATTATGAAAATCGGCCTTGTCCTGATTTTTACGGCGCTGCTCTCACTGCTTTCCGGATTTCTCGGCGGGCGGTACGCCGCCGCCGCTTCGGCCGGCTTTGCAAAGAACATACGGCGAGACATCTATTATAATGTGCAAAAGCTTTCCTTCGCGAACATTGACAAGTACTCCACCTCAGGCTTAGTGACCCGGCTGACCACGGATGTTACAAATCTGCAAAACGCGTTTCAAATGATCATTCGGATCGCCGTGCGGGCGCCTGCCATGCTGGTTTTTTCCATTATCATGGCGATGGGGATAAATTGGAAGCTGTCCATAACCTTTTTGGCCATTATGCCGTTTCTGGCAGTGGCCCTCTACTTGATTGCTACGAAGGCCCATCCGATTTTTGAGCGGGTTTTTCAGACCTACGACAAGCTGAATATGGTGGTACAGGAAAACCTGCGGGGTATCCGGGTCGTCAAATCCTATGTGCGTGAAGCGCATGAAATCCGGAAATTCGGGGCCGTTTCGGATAAAATCTATAAGGATTTCAGCAGGGCGGAGCGGCTGGTGACCGTAAATATGCCCATAATGCAGCTTGCCATGAATTCCGCCTTTATCCTGATTGCCTGGTTCGGGGCAAACATGATTGTTTCGGACACAATGACCACGGGGCAGCTTATGAGCCTGTTTTCCTATGCTGCCCAATGCCTTGTGAGCCTGATGATGCTGTCGCACGTTTTGGTTATGACTACCATATCCCGGGCCTCGGCGGAACGGATTGTCGAAATTTTAAATGAAAAAAGCAGCCTGCGTAACTGCGATTCGCCCCGGCAGGAGGTCATAAACGGGAATATCCGGTTTGACCATGTGGACTTCAGCTACAGCGGAAATCCTAAAAAGCTGGTATTAAAGGACATCAGCTTGGATATCAAATCCGGTGAAATGGTCGGGATCATCGGCGGAACGGGCAGCGCCAAGACCTCTCTTGTCCAGTTGATTCCCCGCCTGTATGACATTACCGGCGGCGAACTGACCATCGGCGGCGTCCCCGTGGGGGAAATCGACCTGCACACGCTGCGGAACAAGGTGGCCATGGTGCTGCAAAAAAACGTCCTGTTTTCGGGAACCATTCGGGAAAATCTCCGCTGGGGAAAGGCGGACGCCACGGAGGAGGAGATGCGCCGGGCCTGTAAGCTTGCCCAGGCAGATGAATTCATTCAAGACTTTCCGGACGGCTATGACACCTACATCGAGCAGGGCGGAACCAATGTGTCAGGCGGGCAAAGACAACGGCTGTGCATTGCCAGGGCGCTTTTGAAAACGCCCAAGATCCTGATACTGGACGACTCCACCAGCGCCGTGGACACGAAAACGGACGCGCTTATCCGGCGGACCTTCAAGGAGGATCTGCCGGACGTTACCAAGCTGATTATCGCCCAGCGGATTTCCTCCATTGAGGACGCGGATAAAATCATTGTCATGGACGGCGGCCGCGTGAGCGATGTCGGCACCCACGCGAAGCTGCTGGAAACAAGCGTGATTTACCGGGAGGTCTATACCTCCCAGATGAAAGGAGGTGCGGCGCATGCCGAGGCGTAAAAGAGGGGCCGACGACGTCCGGGGGACAATAAGGCGTCTGATGGGTTACATATGGGGCGCGCACAAGCTCCGATTCATTATCGTATTCGTTTGCATTTTTCTCAGCGCCGCCGCCAACGTGTCGGGCAGCCTGTTTCTGGAGCCCCTGATCGACGACTATATCACGCCTCTGATCGCGATGGAGCAGCCCGTCTTTACGGGCCTGATCAAGGCGCTTTTCATGCTGGCGCTGATCTATCTGACGGGCGTGCTCGCAAGCTTGGCCTACAACTGGCTTATGGTCACCATTGGCCAAAGGGTTCAAAAGGAAATCCGCGACCGGCTGTTTTCCCATATGCAAAAGCTTCCCCTCAGGTATTTCGATTCCCATACCCATGGGAATATCATGAGCCACTTCACCAATGACATTGACGCGCTCCGTCAGATGCTTACCATGAGCATTCCCCAAATTATCAGCTCTATCGTTACCATCGTGGCGGTGTTCTGCGCGATGCTCTATATCAGCCTTCCCCTGACGGGGATGATTTTGCTGCTGGTAACGGGGATGCTGTATGTAACGGGACAAATCAGCGGAAAAAGCGCACAATACTTTGTAGCCCAGCAATATGATCTGGCCGCGGTCAACGGCTACATTGAGGAAATGATCAACGGGCAGAAGGTGGTTAAGGTGTTCTGCCATGAGGAGGAGGCCAAAAGCGGCTTCGATGAGCTGAACGAAAAGCTTTGCCGCAGCGCGACGGAGGCCAACCGGTACGCGAATATCCTGATGCCGGTTATGGCAAATCTGGGAAATCTTCAATATGTCCTCGTAGCCATTGTTGGCGGCGCCATGGCCGTGTTCGGCGTCGGCGGCATGTCCCTCGGGGCAATCGCAACCTTCCTCCTGCTCACCCGTTCCTTTCATATGCCTCTGGGCCAGGTTTCCCAGCAGCTGAACGCCATTATTATGGCGCTGGCCGGCGCGGAGCGGATCTTTAAGCTGATGGATGAGCCGGCGGAGTCGGACGAGGGCACCGTCACGCTGGTGAACGCCAAATATGAAAACGGTGCGCTTACGGAGACGTCGGAACGGTCCCGCCTATGGGCGTGGAAGCAGCCGCAGGACGATGGACGCTTCGTTTATACACGGCTTTCGGGAGATGTTCGTTTTTTCAATGTCAACTTCGCCTACAAGCCGGAGGAACCCGTCCTGCGGGACGTCTCTCTCTATGCCAAGCCCGGGGAGAAGGTCGCCTTCGTCGGCGCCACCGGCGCGGGGAAGACGACCATTACGAACCTGATCAACCGATTTTACGACATTCAGGAGGGGCGGATCACCTACGACGGGATTAATATCAAGGAAATCGAAAAAAGCGCCCTCCGGCGTTCCCTGGGGGTCGTGCTTCAGGATACCCATCTGTTTACCGGCACGATTCGGGAAAACATCCGGTACGGGCGGCTGGAGGCGACGGATGAGGAGGTTTATGCCGCCGCGCGGCTTGCAAACGCGGACGGCTTCATCCAGATGCTCCCGGACGGCTACGACACCGTGCTTTCCGGAAACGGAACGGATCTTTCCCAGGGACAGCGCCAGCTCTTGTCCATTGCAAGGGCGGCCGTGGCGGATCCGCCCGTCATGATCCTGGACGAGGCGACCTCCAGCATCGACACTCGTACGGAAATGATCGTCCAGCGGGGCATGGATTCCCTGATGGAGGGACGAACGGTGTTCGTCATTGCCCACAGGCTGTCCACCATAAAGAACGCCAAAGCGATTATGGTGCTGGAGCATGGGGTGATTATCGAACGAGGCGACCACGAATTCCTTTTGGCGGAAAAAGGGAAGTATTATCAACTCCACGAGGGCGGCCTGGAGTTGGAATAACGATATATCGCACAAAGGGATGAACGTACGGAAAGCTTCGCTTGACAAATCAGAAGTCCCGTGCTAGAATTTCTTTATTCAAATGCTGGGAAGGGAACGAGTAGCCGGTTCATTGCCTGCAAAGAGAAGCCTCGGTTTGGTGGAAGGGGTAAAGGCAAGCCGCGTGAATACATCCCGGAGCATCCGCCTGAAATGCTTCGTAGGGTTAGGACGGGGAACGCCCGTTACAGCGTGGGGGTGCGACGGCACTCCGCAAGGCGTCTATCGTGAGGTGGGCGCGAACCAGAGGTGGTACCGCGTTAAAAAACGCCCTCTGCTCATTGGAGCAGGGGGCGTTTTTAATTGTCCCCGCCGCAGGGCGGAACACATTTTTGAACAGGAGCGATAAAAAATGCAGGTCTTTGAAGAATTACAGGCAAGGGGCTTAATCGCCCAGCTGACGGACGAGGCGGAGATCCGGGCGCTGGTCAACAGCGGCAGGGCCGTCTTCTATATCGGCTTTGATCCCACCGCCGACAGCCTCCATGTGGGGCACTTTTTGCAGCTCGTGGTCATGAAGCACCTCCAGAAGGCCGGGAACACGCCGATCGCCCTGATCGGCGGCGGCACCACGATGGTGGGCGATCCCTCCGGCAGGTCGGATATGCGCCAAATGCTGACCCAGGATGAAATTCGGCACAACGGGGAACGGTTCAAGGCGCAAATGAGCCGGTTTCTGGATTTTTCCGAAAACCGCGCTTTGATGGTAAACAACGCCGACTGGTTGCTGGAGCTCAATTATGTCACGCTTTTGAGGGAGGTGGGGGCGCATTTTTCCGTCAATCGGATGCTGACGTTCGATTGCTATAAGCAACGGATGGAAAAGGGTCTGTCCTTTTTAGAGTTTAATTATATGATTATGCAGAGCTATGACTTCTACATGCTCTTTCAAAAATACGGCTGCCGCCTCCAGTGCGGCGGGAACGACCAATGGTCAAACATTTTAGGCGGCACGGAGTTGATCCGCCGGAAAACCGGAGAAAACGGAAAGGCCGGGGAAAACGCCTATGGCATGACCTTTACGCTGCTTTTGACTTCAGAAGGGAAGAAGATGGGCAAAACCCAGTCCGGCGCGGTCTGGCTGGATCCGGAGAAGACAAGCCCCTATGAGTTTTACCAATACTGGCGCAACGTAGACGACGCCGACGTGCTAAACTGCATCCGTATGCTGACCTTCCTGCCCCTTGATCAGATCAGGGAAATGGAAGGATGGACGGGCAGCAGTCTCAACCGGGCAAAGGAAATCCTCGCCTATGAGCTGACCGCAATGGTTCACGGTCAGGCGGAAGCCAAAAAGGCGGAGAATACGGCCAAGGCCCTGTTTGGGAAGGGGGGCGCGGCGGATATGCCTACAGCTGTATTATCCCCGGAGGATTTGGAGGGCGGTACAGTTGACATTTTGACTTTGCTGGTAAAGGCCGGCCTGTGCTCGTCAAAATCCGAGGCCCGGCGGGCCGTTGAGCAGGGAGGTGTTTCGGCGGACGACGAAAAGGTTCTGGAATTTGGAAAGACGTTCTCTGCTGCGGTGCTTTCCGGCGATGGGATTCTACTGCGGAGAGGGAAGAAGAAGTTTTGCCGGGCGGTGCTGGAAGCATAGCGCCGCAAGGGCGTGTGCTTTCCCTGTGTTATCAAATGAAAAAGAAATCCGGAGCTTTTGGGGTGCAGTTCGGACTGGCGGCTGAAAAATTGAATTACGCCTCTTGACAAACGCGGAGAATTGCGATACACTGTGAAGCATAAAACCGATGAACGGGAATAGTATGCGCGGGATCCGGCCATTCAGAGAGCCGCCGACTGCATAAAGCGCGCCTTTCTGGAAGGGCGCGGCGCTTGCAGGGTGCAAACGCGGTGTGGGGACAGTGCAGAATGGACTCGTGAGGGCGAGCCGAACAGCCTTGGGGCAAAGTAGGTGAGACGGGGCGCAACCTCCCCGTTAACAAAAGGCCGCGTATGATCGTACGCAACGAGTGGGCGCGTTTTGCGTCAACAAGGGTGGCACCGCAGGAGTTTTTACTCTTGTCCCTGAGATTTTCCAGGGACAGGGGTTTTTTGCTTTTGTCCCGAATCTTGCGGACTGCTCCGCGTCCCGCCGCGCGGGCGCGAGCGGCTGCAAAAAACAATTTTGGAGGAATCGTAATGAAAATGAAGAAAGAAATGCGCCGCTTCCTGACACTGATGTTGAGCTTGACACTGCTTCTGAGCCTGACCGCCTGTGGCGGCGGCGCGTCGGGCGGCGGAAAAACGGACGGTGCGAAGGATTCGTATACGGTCGGCATCCTGCAATACGCGCCCCACGCCTCCCTGGATAACTGTTACACAGGCATTGTGCGGGGTCTGGCGGAGGAAGGGTATATAGACGGGGAAAATCTGGTTATCGATTTTCAAAACGCGCAGGGCGACACGGAAACCAATGATCTAATGGCGAAAAATATGGTAACGGCGGGCTATGATATGCTCATTGCCATTGCCACGCCCAGCGCCATGAGCGCTTATTCCGCCGCGAAGGATACGGGCATTCCCGTGGTATTCAGCGCCGTGTCCGATCCCGTTTCCGCAATGCTGGTGGAAAGCCTGGCGACGCCCAACACCGGGGCCACGGGCACCTCCGACGCGCTGAATCTGGAAGGGCAGATGCAGATGATCCGGGCGTTTTTGCCCGACGCGGATACCATCGGCATCTTGTATACCACCAGCGAACCTAATTCCCTGACCCATCTGGAGGCATTTGAGGCCCTTGCGGGAGACTATGGTTTTGAGATTGTGTCCGTCGGCATCACCGACGCCTCTGAGGTGGCCTCCGGCGCCGCCGCCTTGGTGGCAAAGGGGGTAGATTGCATCAACAATTTCACGGACAACAATGTGGTGAACAACCTTTCTACGCTGCTGAATGCGGCGGACAAGGCGGGCATCCCGGTATTCGGCTCCGAGGAGGAGCAGGTTGTGAACGGCTGTGTGGCATCCGAAACGCTGGACTATGTGGCGTTGGGCGTTCAGACAGGGAAAATGGCGGCGAGTCTGCTTTCCGGCGCGGATGTAAACACAATGGCCGTGGGGGTGGTTACGGATTCCACACCGGTTTATTCATCAAAAAACCTTAAGAAATTTGGGCTCATCCTGCCGGAGGATTACGCGGACGCAGTGGACGTGGGCTAAAGAACGGCGGGTGAATTGCGTTCGCCGCCGATTGAAAAGGAGATCGTATGAACGTCGTCTGGGGTCTGCTGGTCAATGTGCTGGAGGAAGGGTTTATTTACGGCATTATGGCCATGGGTGTATACATAACCTATAAAATACTGGATTTCCCCGATCTTTCCGTGGATGGAACCTTTCCCCTGGGGGCCTGCGCGGCGGCGGCGCTGATCAACCTGGGCGTAAACCCGTGGCTGGCGTGCCTGCTTGCCTTCCTGGCGGGCTGCCTGGCAGGGGCCGTAACGGGGCTGCTCCATGTGAAGCTGAAGATCACGGATCTGCTTTCCGGCATTCTTATGATGACGGCGCTGTGGTCCGTGAACCTGATTATTACCGGCGGCACCGCGATTATGCAGTTTTTCTCAAAGCCGACCATCTTCAACAGCGGCCCGTCCGCTCTGCTGCCGGCGCTGCTGTATCCGCACCGGGTGCTCCTGATGGTCTTCCTTGTGATGCTCCTTGTGAAGCTGGCGCTGGACTGGTTTTTAAGGACAAAGTCTGGGCTATTACTGCGGGCCACGGGGGATAACGGACAATTTGTCACATCCTTGGCCCGAGACGCGGGGAAGATGAAGATTTTGGGCCTTGCCATCGGAAACGGATGTACCGCCCTGGCGGGCTGTATTCTGGCCCAACAGGCGGAATCAGCCAACATCAATTCCGGCAAGGGCATGGTGGTTATGGCGCTGGCCGCTGTTATCCTTGGCACCACCCTTTTTCGGCGCGTTCCCATTATGCGGGCGACGACGATGGCGGTTATCGGCTCTGTGCTGTATAAGGCGAGCCTTTCCATTGCCATGCAGCTGGGCTTGCCCACAAACTATTTGAAGATTCTGATGGCCGTTCTGTTGACTGCGGTGCTGGTACTGGGCAGGCGAACAAAAAGAGAGGAGGTGCTCCGGCATGGCGGCTAATACCCCGCTTGTCCGCGTCAAGGACGTTTATAAAAAATTCAGTGCTTCAACCATTAACGAGATGGAGGTTTTTCAAGACTACAGCCTGGAAATCCAGACCGGGCAGTTCGTCGCCATCGTTGGAAGCAACGGCTCCGGCAAAACCACGCTCCTGAACCTGATTTGCGGCAGTATCCCTGTTGACGCGGGGAAAATCTATCTGAAGGACACGGAAATCACAAAGCTTCCCGCGTTCCGGCGGGCGGCGGGGATTGGGCGCGTCTATCAAAACCCGGCGGCGGGTACCTGTCCGTCCCTGACGATTCTGGAAAATATGTCCCTGGCGGACAATAAAGGAAAAGCCTTTGGCCTTGCCCGGGGTGTCAATAAAAAGCGCCTGGATTTCTATCAATCCCGGCTCCGGCTTTTGCGTATGGGCTTGGAGGACAAGGTGCATTTGCAGGCGGGCGTTCTGTCCGGCGGCCAGCGCCAGGCGCTGGCGCTGCTGATTGCAACCCTGACCCCCATTGACCTTCTGGTGCTGGACGAACACACGGCGGCGCTGGATCCCAATTCCTCCGAAACCGTCATGGAGCTGACGGAACAGCTTGTCGGGGAGACGGGCGTTACGACCATTATGGTGACCCATAACCTGCGCTATGCCATCCGGTACGGAAACCGCCTGATTATGATGCATAAGGGAAGCAATGTCATTGACGCCGCGGACGAAGAGAAGCAAGCCCTTGATGTGAACGACCTGCTCGGCACCTTCAACGAAATCAGCATTGAATGCGGGAATTAAAAAAATCCGCTGACGCGGCGTTGCCCAAAGCGTTAACAACAAGCTGAATGTTTTTAAATGGAATTCGTATAACGCCTATGCGTGCGGATGGATGGTGACCGCGCGCATAGGCGTTTCTGTTTTTCAGGAAGCGGCGCCCACATGATCTCCGCGGCCCATGTCCGAAATAAAGCCCGCGTCCCGGAGGCGCCGTTTGAGTGCTGCGAGGCCTTCCGCTTTCATCCCTGTCAACCAACACACTGCCTCCTATTCAGGCAGATCTGTGCTGGAAATAGCTGTTTTTACCGTGACATGGGGGATGTCCCCCAGCTTTCCGGTGAGGGCGTTGATTTGATCCAAAGTGCCCACGATTGTGAGGGATACCACTGCTAAGTCCGCCTCGTTAAAGGGCAGGCCCATGCGCCCGCGCACCATGTCCTTGTATTCGGAAACCACCTGGTTGAACGTCCCCTGACAAAGGCCTGGTTTTTCCAAAATTGCGCTGACTACCGCGATTCGTTTCATGTCTTCAATCCTCCAAATAAATGTTTTTTACATGGGGAAAATAAAGATGTCCTTATCCGCGGTAAGCGAAAAGGACAACAGAGCATACGCATCCCCATTCGCCCTCAATCGTCAGAAATGAATTCTTTGCAATAAAGCGGCAAGTGTACTTGCTATCGTCGAGGCGATCCGCAAAAGGATAAGGTCAGGCACACAATCAAATATGGATTATGGTTTCAGTGTAGCATTGAATCATTCCAATGTCAAACAGAATTTTTCGTTGTTTTTTTCAAAAAACTATGGTACGATAACCGGCGCATTAATTTTGATTTGACCGGGAGGAAACATGTTCACACTGCTTGGCACACAGAACAGGGCGCGCTTGGGGATGCTTGAAACGTCCCACGGAACGGTTCGGACGCCTGTATTTATGAATGTGGGCACGCAGGCGGCCATTAAGGGCGCCCTGTCGGCGGCGGATTTGGAAATGGTCGGCTGCCAGATTCAGCTGTCCAATACGTACCATCTCCATGTTCGTCCGGGGGACGTGCTGATCCGCAATCTGGGCGGGCTGCACCGTTTTATGACCTGGAACGGGCCAATCCTGACGGACAGCGGCGGCTTTCAGGTGTTTTCCTTGGCGAAGCTGCGGCACATCCGGGAGGAGGGGGTGACCTTCCGTTCCCATGTGGACGGCAGGGAAATTTTCCTGTCGCCGGAAAAAAGCATGGAGATTCAATCCAACCTGGGCTCCGACATCGCAATGGCCTTTGACGAATGCGTGGAAATCCCCGTTCCTTACGACTACATGGCGGCCTCCTGTGACCGTACAAGCCGCTGGCTGGGCCGATGCAAGGCGGAGCTTGCAAGGCGAAACGCCCTGCCCGGCGCCGTGAATCCGAACCAAATGCTCTTTGGCATCAACCAGGGGGCCACCTTCAAGGATTTGCGTATCCGGCACATGCGGGAGATTGCGGATCTCGAGCTGGACGGCTACGCCATCGGCGGGCTGGCGGTGGGGGAACGCGCTGAGGAAATGTATGAGACGATTGATGCCGTGGAGCCGTACATGCCGAAGGACAAGCCCCGTTATCTGATGGGCGTAGGGACGCCTATCAATATCATCGAGGCCGTCCGGCTGGGTGTGGACTTTTTCGACTGTGTACTCCCGGCCAGAAACGGCAGGCACGGCCATTTATTCACATGGTCAGGCATTTTGAACATGCATAATGAGCGCCATAAGCTGGACGACGGGCCTGTAGATTCGGCCTGCGACTGTCCCGTGTGCAGGCGGTATTCCAGAAGCTACCTGCGGCATTTGCTTAAGTGCGGAGAAATGCTGTTTATGCGCCTGGCCGTTACGCACAACCTGTATTTTTATAATACACTGATGGCAAAAATCCGAGAAAGTTTGGCGGGAGGGCAGTTCGAAGCGTTCCGAAACGAGTTTTCAGAAACCCTTGGACAACGCGCCTGACAAATAGGGCTTGCAATTCGGGGCGAGACAGGCTATAATGTCACATTAGACATGATTTTTTATGAAAGGGAGGGAAAACAAGTGCCTGAAAATTTATATAGTATCGGTCTTGTGGTAGTTATGGTCGCCGTTTTTTACTTTTTCCTGCTCCGTCCGGAAAACAAGAAGAAAAAGAAAGCGGAGGAAATGCGGAATTCGATTTCGACCGGCGATGATATTACGACAATCGGCGGTCTGGTCGGCAAGGTCGTTGACGTAAGGGACGATTCGGTCACCTTTGAAACCGGCGAAGACAGAGTCCGGATCAAGGTCACGAAATGGGCAATCTCCTCAACGGGAAAAGCCTCGGAAGAAACTCAAAAATAAGTATATCAAAGCCTCTTCGCGAATAAGGATGTTGTACAAGGTATTTCAAACTTATTTACGGGGAGGTTTTTTTGTGCGTCAAGGGTCTGAGACAAAAAAAACCGGAGGTGCCGGGTTTATCGTTCATATGATGTGGGGAAGCGCGTTTGGGCTGGCGCTGACAGTGCTTCTGCTGCTTGTATGCTCCATTTTCGTGGCGGGAGGGACGCTGCCGGTCGGACTGATGCCCCATATCGCGACAGGCGCTTTGTTCCTCGGCGCGATGTTGAGCTCCCTCGCGGCGGTGGGGCGGTATCACAGCCGAGCGCTCCCGATGGGGCTTGCCGTAGGCGCGGGGATGTTCTTCGTGACGCTGGTTGTCGGCGCGTTCATGGAGACGGAGACGCTGATTGGCGCGAGTACGCCTGCGTTCCTGATTGCGGTTCTTTTGGGCGGCGCGCTTGGCGCGTTGATCCGCGCCAAGTAGGGCTGCTGTTTATTTTGGCAAATATGCCGAATTTTACTTTCCGGTTCAAAAAGCGGACGCATGCGTCATTTCCCGGTACAAACGGGACTCCTGTCAAAAGCAGGGCGGCGCGCGCGTCCGTTTTTGATATTACGCTCCGTATAATGCTTGCTGATTACTAAATGTAATTATTCCCTTGAAGTAAACATAACTTTCCTTCGAAACACGACATGTTGTGTTTCGAAGGAACAAGAATCCGACATATTGGCAATTTGTCAAATGAAATAAGGCCACGCTCCGGGTCCTTGGTTTAGAGGTTTACATAATTTAGTTTACATAATTCGATGTCATAATTCACAAAATTGCGCGGATTTGTCAAATCCCCTTGATTATTATGTTGACTTGTATTATATTTAGTGTTACGCAATGCGCCCGCGGTGATGTCTATATGCCGGGGCCTTTCTGCCGCGTGCGTGTGAATGAACGAAAAGCAGGCATGAAACCCACCCTTGTCCTCATATGGTATAAGGGGTGAGCGATATGACTTGGAAGCAATCACGCGTTGGCGCCGAGCGGGGAAGCGATTTGGCCATGGTTCTATGCTGCGGCATATTCCTTTGCGGCGCGATTTTAGGAATCGTGGCCGCCGGGTTTATTGGCGATACGGAGGAGCTATACGGTCACGTTGCCGGATATTTGACCCAATTGGAGGAAGGCGTGGAGGCCCGGCCTGCGCTGTTTGACACGCTTTGGACTACCTGCCGATATCACCTTTTGGTTGTGTTTTGCGGCTTTAGCCTGCTTGGCGCACTATGCATTCCCGTCGTGTGCGGATTGCGGGGGTTTTATCTCGGCTTCTCCATCGCCGCCGTTATGCGCGCACTGGGGGCGGGCGGTTGGTTTGTTGCCGCCGGTTTGTTTGGGCCCGCGGCGATTTTGACGCTGCCCTGCTTCTTTTTGCTCGCGGTTCAGGCATTCGGCGCGTCCCTGGCGCTTCTTAGGGCGGCCTCCGGCGGGCGGACGTTGCCGCGCCCGCTTTACGGACGGTCCTACGCGTCCCGCTGCGCCCTGTGCGCCGTGATTCTGCTTGCGGCCGTTCTGGTTGAACTCTATGTGACGCCGCGTCTTCTGTGTCTTCTTTCGGCATTTTTATGAGCGTCTTCCTCTGCGAATGCGGCGTCCTTGCTTCCCGTCGTCCGTTTATGCGGGAAGCGTTCGAATGAAAATGAGGTAGTAAGTATGGATAATTCCGTATACATAGAACGGTATGAGGCTTATTTGACAAATGAAAAGCATGCATCGAGAAATACGCTTGCCTCTTACCTGCGGGATGTCCGGCAGTTTGCCGCCTATGTGGAGCGAACCATTGGGCGGGATTTGGCATGCGTCAGCTGTGACGAGTTGAACATCTATACCGATTGGATGAAGCGGGGCGGAAAATCCACCGCGACTGTGTCCCGGTGCATCGCCTCCCTGCGCGGGTTTTATCAATTTCTTCTTTCAAATGACACCATAAAAAGCAACCCGGCCGCAGGACTGACGCCGGACAAGGCCGTCAAAAAGCTGCCCCAGGTTCTGACAATCCGGGAGGTGGAGTTGCTTTTGGAGCAGCCTGACCTGAGCGATTCGAAAGGCTGCCGGGACAAGGCCATGCTGGAGGTGCTCTATGCCACCGGCATCCGCGTCAGCGAGCTGATCGCCCTCAATGCCCAAGATGTGAACCTGTCCGCCGGGATCATCCGGTGCAAATCCCAAAAAAAAGAGCGGGCCATCCCGCTGTACGATGCGGCAATCCATATTTTAGAATCTTATCTGTCCGGAATCCGGCCCCATATGATCGGGCGCATAGATGAGTCGGCCCTTTTTGTCAACATGAGCGGGGAGCGCATGAGCAGACAAGGGTTCTGGAAGATTTTAAAGCATTATCAAGAGCTGGCCCATATTGACAAGGATATCACCCCCCACACTCTGCGGCATTCCTTCGCGGCCCATTTGTTGGAAAACGGAGCGGATTTGCGTTCCATTCAGGAAATGCTCGGCCATGTGGACATTTCATCCACCCAGGTTTATGCCCAATTGGTCAAAAAACAACTGAAGGACGTTTACCATAAAGCCCATCCGAGGGCCTGAAGAGTAGGGTCATACCATGAAGCTGTTTGGAAAACGCATCCTCGAAAGCCTGTGGCTGCTGGTTGCCGTAAATTTTATCTGTTTTCTTCTGTCAATGCCGGTGCTGGTCTGGTTTTATGTGCGGCTGAACCTACTGTTTTCCGCGGCGCTTACCGTGCAGGTGACGGATTTTTTTCCCGGTATCAGCTATTTTTCCGTTTTTCTCCTTCGGCTGCCCGCGCCCGCTTACTATCTGCTGCTGACCGTTACCCTGCCGCTTCTTGGCCCCGCCGCAATGGGCCTTGCCTGTGTCCTGCGGTACGTCGCCTGGGAGGCGTCTCCGGTGTTTTCGGTTTTTTGGCGCGGACTGCGGACAAATGTGAAGCAGGGCCTGCTGTTCGGGATTGCGGATTTTGCGGTGACTAACATACTTGCTTGGAACGCCTTTGGCATGTTTTCCTCTGATATTCCCGCGCTGTCGGCGATGCTTGCCGCCTGTCGGTGGCTGTCGCTGCCCGCGCTGTTTTTTTGCGGCCTGATGCGCCCCTATTTGTACCTGATCGCGGTGACGGTCAGGCAATCCGCGGTGCGGATTCTGAAAAACGCCTGGCTTTTTGCCTTTCTCGGCCTGAGTCGGAACGCCGTTTCCCTCCTGCTTTGCCTGTGCTGGTGGGCGTTCACCGTGACGTTCGTCCCGGTGGTGTCCCTTGTGGCGCTTCCGTTTATAACCTATACGTTTACGGGCCTTCTATCCGTCCGTTGCTGCTTCCCGCCGGTGCAGGCCCGCATTATTGAACCGGCGCAAAAAAAGGAAGAAGCGTGAAAAAATGACGGATTTTTCTTGACAGGACGAACAAAAAGTATTACCATCTTAAAAAAGCGGCAATATCCTTATGGCATTGGAGTGAAGGAATGAGTTTTAAAATTGTGGCAACGGGCAGCTATGTGCCGCCTAGGGTTGTGGAAAACGCAGAGCTGGAAACATTTTTAGATACGTCCGACGAATGGATTTCCACCCGGACAGGGGTACGCAGCCGACATGTATCCGAGACGGAGACGGCGTCTTCTATGGCGTATGAGGCGGCAAAGCGCGCGCTGGAAATGGGAAAAACCGCGCCGGAGGAGCTGGACTTGATCCTCTGCGCCACGGTCAGCGGCGAATATGTGTCTCCTACGATGGCCTGTATGGTGCAGGGGCGGCTGGGCGCTGTTTGTCCCGCCTTTGACATAAACGCAGCCTGCAGCGGTTTTGTCTACATGCTGGACGCGGCCGCCGGTTATTTTGCCAGGGGAAAGGCGAAAAAGGCACTGGTAATCGGCACGGAGCAGATGTCCCGCATTCTGGACTGGGAAGATCGCTCCACCTGCGTTATCTTTGGGGACGGCGCGGCGGCCTGCCTTTTGGAAGCGGGAGATAACTATCTGTCCAGCAAGCTGTACGCCAAGGGCGGGGACGATGTGATCAAGATCCCCACCACCATCGGGAAATCTCCCTTTTACACAGCGCCGGAAATCAAGCCCTATGTCCATATGAAGGGACAGGAAACCTTCAAATTCGCCGTAAACGCGCTGTGCAGGGACGTGTTGGACGTGCTCTCCGAGGCGGGTCTCAGCGAATCGGAGGTGACCTGGGTCATCCCCCATCAGGCCAATTTGCGGATCATTGACGCGGCGAAAAAGCGCCTTTCCATCCCGGACGAGCGGTTTTGCTGCAATATCAGCCGGTACGGCAATACATCCGCCGCCAGCATCCCAATGCTTCTGGATGAAATGAACCGGGCGGGAAGGTTCAAGGAGGGGGACATTCTGGCGGTTGCGGCCTTTGGCGGCGGCCTTTCCAGCGCGGCGTGCATCATACGCTGGTAAGAAAGCGCACCATTTGATTTCATTATTTAATTTTAGGAGGACTGAAACATGATTTTCGAAAAAGTAAAGAAGCTTTTGGCGGAGCATACGGACGTGGATGCGTCCACAATTACGGCAGAAACCACCTTTGAGAGCCTTGGCATTGATTCTCTGGATACCGTTGAAATGGTGATGGAGCTGGAGGAGGAGCTGGACGCAGAGCTGGAGCTGGACGAAAAGGTGGAAACCGTCGGCGAGTTGGTCGCGTTTATTGAGTCAAAGATCGGAGCATGAGGATGCTTCAAACACGCGTTACGGAGCTTTTGGACATAGAATATCCCATCTTTCAGGGCGGGATGGCATGGATCGCGGATGGGAAGCTGGCCGCCGCCGTTTCAAACGGCGGCGGATTGGGCGTCATATCCGCGATGAACGCCGGGCCGGACTACGTAAAAAAAGAGATTGACATCGCCAGGGCGCAAACCGATAAGCCCTTCGGTGTCAATGTTATGCTGCTCAGCCCCTATGCGGATGCCGTGGCGGAGCTGCTGGCCGCGGAAAAGGTGCCGGTCATTACCACCGGGGCGGGCAATCCCACCAAATATATGAAGGCGTGGCTTTCAGCCGGAATCCATGTCATCCCCGTTGTGCCCTCCGTAGCAATGGCCAAGCTGGTCACCCGGGCCGGGGCGGCGGCGGTCATTGCGGAAGGCGGAGAGTCCGGCGGCCATGTGGGGGACCTTACTACGATGGCGCTGGTGCCCCAGGTATGCGACAGTACCCCGCTTCCGGTAATTGCCGCAGGCGGGCTCGCGGACGGACGGGGCGTTGCCGCCGCCTTCATGCTGGGCGCGGAGGGCGTGCAGTTGGGCACCCGGTTCCTAGTGGCGGAGGAATGTGGCGTACACAGAAATTATAAGGACAAGATTTTAAAAGCCAAGGACATTGATACCATAACCACGGGAAAACGGCTGGGGCATCCGGTTCGGAGCCTGAAAAACCCTTTTTCCAGAGCTTACTTCAAGGCGGAGTATGATTCCAATATTTCCAACGAGGCGCTGGAGAACATGGGCGTGGGTGCGCTCCGTCTCGCGGCGGTGGAGGGAGACGAGCAGAACGGCTGTTTCCCTGCAGGTCAGATTGCAGCCATGGTGAAAAAGGAACAGCCCGCTGCGGAAATGATCCGGGAGATCTTTGCCGAGACGGAGGCGGTTTTAAAGGGAGCCGAAAAATGGGTAAAATAGCGTTTGTATTTGCGGGGCAGGGCGCCCAGTATAGCGGTATGGGCAAATCCCTGTACGAGCACAGCGACGCCGCGAGGGCCGTGTTCGAGATGGCGGATACCATCCGACCCGGCACGTCGGAGCAGTGCTTTTCCGGCGGCGAGGACATATTAAAGCTGACCCGGAATACCCAGCCTTGCTTGTTCTGCGTGGATCTGGCCGCCGCCGCCGCGCTGAAGGAGGCCGGGGTGCATCCGGATATGGCGGCGGGCTTTTCCCTGGGGGAACTGGCGGCGCTGGCCTTTACCGGCGCGGTCTCCTATGAAGACGGGTTTTCCCTGGTATGCCGCCGGGCCGCGCTGATGGAGCAGGCCGGTGAACAGAGTCCGGGTGTCATGGTCGCCGTCATGAAATGCACGGCCGATCAGGTGGAGCGCTTATGCGGCGCTTACGACCAGGTCTATCCCGTCAACTACAACTGCCCCGGGCAGACGGTCGTGGCGGGGGAGCCTGGGCAAATCGAAGCGTTTAAGCAGGACGTAAAGGCGGCAGGCGGGCGGGCGATGCCCCTAAAGGTAAGCGGCGGTTTTCACAGCCCCTGCATGGCACAGGCGGCAGTCGGCTTCCGGGCGGTTTTGGAAAGCTACGCGATCAAAAACCCGGGAATTCCGGTATATTCCAACTATACCGGACACCCCTATGAGGAAGAGCCCCGTCAGCTTCTGTGGGCGCAAATCGAAAATCCGGTACGTTGGCAGGCAATTGTGGAGGACATGCTCCGCAACGGCGTCGACACCTTTGTTGAGGTGGGGCCTGGGAAGACGCTCTGCGGCCTGATCGGGAAAATCAGCGGGGATGCTGTCACCTATCATGTACAGGATCTGGAAAGCTTACAGGCCACACTGAAAGGATTGGGCGTATGCTAAAGGGGAAAACGGCGATTGTCACCGGCGGCTCCCGGGGAATCGGCCGGGCCATCGCCCTGTGCTTTGCGGAAAACGGCGCAAATGTCGCCGTCGTCTACGCTGGGAATGCGGAAAAGGCGGCGGAAACAGTGGAGGCGGCGCGGGCGCACGGCGCAACCGCTCTGGCTTATCAGTGTGACGTTTCGGATTTCACCGCCGCAAAGCAGACCGTGTCGGCCATTTTGACGGCGTTCGGCGGCGTGGATATTTTGGTCAACAATGCCGGCATCACCCGGGACGGGCTTGTATTCAGCATGAAGGAAGCGGACTATGACGCGGTGCTGGATACGAACCTGAAGGGCGCGTTTAACATGATCCGCCACTGCTATGGGCATTTTCTGAAGAAAAAACGGGGGAAAATCATCAATATCACCTCCGTATCCGGCGTCATAGGCAATGCGGGTCAGGCCAATTACGCCGCCTCTAAGGCCGGGCTGATCGGACTCACAAAATCCGTGGCCCGGGAACTGGCGCCAAGGGGGATCTGCTGCAACGCCATCGCCCCCGGCTTTATCGAGACGGAGATGACCCGGAATATCGACGAAGAAAATCCTCTTGCCGCTCAAATCCCGCTGAAGCGTTTGGGCCGGGCGGAGGAGGTTGCGCAGGCCGCTTTATTTTTGGCCGGTGATCAGGCAAGCTATATTACAGGAGAGGTCCTGAAGGTTGACGGCGGGCTTGCCATGTGAAGGAACAAGGAACTGTGGAGGGGTGCTTATGAGAAGCGTTGTAATTACCGGCATCGGCGCCGTTACGCCGATTGGTAATACTGCCAAACTTTATTGGAAAAATTTGCTTGCCGGAACAAATGGGATCGGCAGGCTGACCAGGTTTGATACCACGGATCATAAGGCGAAGCTGGCGGCGGAGGTGAGGGACTTCGACCCATCTCTTTATATGGACAAAAACGAGATTCGCAGGACGGATCTTTTCAGCCAATTCGCAATGGCGGCGGCCTGCCAGGCGGTGGAGGACAGCGGGGTTGCCGGGCAGGTGGAGCCGGAGCGTTTCGGCGTTTATTTTGGCTCCGGTATCGGCGGGCTTATGACCATCACCGCCGAAATGGAAAAGCTTTTCACCAAGGGACCAAGAAGGGTTTCTCCCCATTTTATTCCCATGATGATCTCCAATCTGGCTGCGGGAAATATTTCCATACGACACAAGGCGCAGGGCCCGTGCATCCCAACGGTCACTGCATGCGCCACCAGCACAAACACCATCGGGGAAGCGTTCCGGGCGATCAAATACGGCCACGCGGACGCGATCATCGCGGGGGGCTCCGAGGCGGGCATTACGCCCATCGCCCTGGCGGGGTTCAGCAATATGACGGCTTTAACCTGCTCAGAGGATCCAAGCGCCGCCTCCATCCCCTTTGACAAGCGCCGGTCGGGCTTTGTCATAGGCGAAGGGGCAGGCGCGTTAATCCTGGAGGAAGCCGGACACGCAAAAAAGCGGGGCGCGAGGATTTACGCCGAGATTTGCGGCTATGGCGCCACCTGTGATGCGTACCATGTCACGGCCCCCGACCCGGACGGCGCCTGCGCGGCAAGGTCAATTGCCCTTGCCCTGGAGGAAGCGGGCATGGAAAGTGAGAACCGGGTTTATATCAATGCCCACGGCACCAGTACGCCCCTGAATGACGTGATGGAGACAAAGGCAATTAAGGCTGTGTATGGCGGCCGGGCCGGGCAGTTGCTCGTCAGCTCGTCCAAGTCCATGATCGGCCATACCCTTGGCGCCGCCGGAGCCATTGAAGCGATTGCGGCAATTTTAGCGCTAAAGGAGGGGGTTGTCCCCCCCACAATCGGGCTTATTGAGCCTGATCCCGAGTGTGATTTGGACTATGTGCCCGGTGTCAAGCGGGGAGCGGCCCTTGAATTGGCCTTGTCCGTTTCCTTTGGATTTGGCGGACATAACGCCTGTGTCGCATTTAAACAAGCATAAGGAGGCAGGATATGGATACGGCCAAGATTCGCGGTCTGGCGGAGCTGATGCGGGAAACCGGCCTTACAAAGCTGCGGCTGGAGGAGCAGGATACACGGCTGACGCTGGAGATGCATAAGCACCCTCCCACCGAGTTTTCCGGTTTTCCGTCGGCACCGGAGCAACCGGAGAACCGGGCGGCTGCGGAACAGATATTGGAGCCGGGCGTTTCCGTGGTGCGCGCGCCCATGGTGGGCGTATTTTACGCGGCGGCCTCTCCCGGCGAGAAGGTGTTCGCCGCCGTGGGAGATTCTGTTAAAAAGGGCGACGTTCTTTGTATTATCGAGGCCATGAAGCTGATGAACGAGATTGTGGCTGAGCAGGATGGCGCGATTATTGAGGTATGTGTGGGGAACGGCCAGGTTGTGGAATTTGGTCAGCCCCTATTTAAAATGAGGTGAACGGATGGACCGGGACGCGATTATGAGCCTGATTCCCCACCGGGACGCAATGCTGCTGGTTGACGAGGCCCGTGTAGAAGCCGGCACGGCCTACGGCTCCTACACGGTACGCGGGGACGAATGGTTCCTGCGGGGGCATTTCCCGGGAAATCCCGTGGTGCCGGGCGTTGTTTTATGCGAAATGATGGCACAGGCGGCCTGTGTCCTGCTGTCGGGGCAGGATATGAACGGCGCTACGCCATATTTCACCAGCCTCGACAAGGTGCGCTTCAAGGGATCCGTAAGGCCGGGAGACACGCTCCATTCGGAATGCGTGATCACCAAATCCAAGGGGCCGTTTTATTTTTGCGCCGGAAAAGGATATGTCGGCGGCAAGCTTTGTGTAAGCGGGGAATTCTCGTTTGCGGTAATGAAATAGTTCCCCGCCAACGGCGGGGAATGTGTTTAGGGCGCCTCTAAAAATTCAACGCCCGCCATATTGACAAATCTTTCTCCGCCAAGCTGTCAGCCGCTGCGTTTTTAGAGGCGCCCTTTACTATGGATACAGAGGTGGTTCTTTGTTTTCTAAAATATTGATCGCCAACAGGGGAGAGGTTGCGGTTCGGATCATACGGGCCTGCAAGGAGATGGGAATCCATACCGTAGCCGTCTATTCCAAGGCGGACGAGGAGGGCCTGCACGTCTCGCTTGCGGATCAGAATATCTGTATCGGCGGGGCGGCTGCGTCCGAAAGCTATCTGAATCAGGAAAATATTCTAAGCGCCGCCCAGGTAACTGGCGCCCAAGCCATTCATCCCGGCTATGGCTTTCTGGCGGAGAACGCGGAATTCGCGGCCAGGTGCAAGGCCCTCGGGATCGTTTTCATCGGCCCGGAGCCGGAGGTCATCGCCACGCTGGGAAACAAGGAACAGGCAAGGCTTCTTGCCCAGCAAGCAGGTGTGCCCGTAATTCCCGGCAGTGAGGCCGTGGCCACACCGGAGGCGGCGGAGGAAAAGGCAATGGAGATCGGATTCCCCTTGCTGATTAAGGCGCGTTCCGGCGGCGGCGGCAGAGGAATTCGGATCGTCTGGGAGGCGGGGCAGGTCAGAAAGGCATTCCTCGCGGCTACAGAGGAAGCGAAAAATGCCTTTGGCGACGGCGGCGTTTATATGGAAAAATACCTGACCCGGGTCAAGCATGTAGAGGTTCAGCTCCTGGCGGACGAAAAGGGCACGATCCTCTCGCTGGGAGAAAGGGAGTGCTCTATCCAGCGCAATAACCAGAAGCTGTTAGAGGAATCCCCGTCCCCGGGTATCACGCCTGATCTGCGGGCCGCCATGGAAGAAGCCGCCATCCGCGCGGCGCGGGCTGCAGGCTATACCAGCGTCGGTACGGTGGAGTTTCTTTTGGATGAAAACCAGAATTTTTACTTTATGGAAATGAATACCCGCCTCCAGGTTGAGCACCCTGTGACGGAAATGGTCACCGGCATCGACATTGTCAAGTGGCAGATCCGGATTGCGGACGGCGTCCCTCTGGATTTTGCGCAAAAGGACATTAATATCCAAGGCGCATCCATAGAATGCCGGATCAACGCGGGTGGCAGCGGGGAGGTCGTTTTCCTCCACGTTCCCGGCGGTCCTTGGGTACGGTTCGACACCGCGCTCTACCAGAGCGCCGAGATTCCGCCTTATTACGACGCATTGCTGGGAAAGCTGATTGTGTACGCCAAGACACGGGAGCAGGCAATCCGGAAGATGCTGGCCGCCCTCAGCGAGCTGGCGGTGGAGGGCGTCCCCAACAATATTGAGGAGCAGATCGCCACGCTCAGCGACCCGGTTTTCCGTTCCGGCGCTTACAATACGGATTTCAAGGTCAGCGGCTGATCAGAGCAAATCCATATGAGGTATGAATATGAAGCTTGACGGATTTTTCAGAAAATCAAATAACGAATTGGAAAAGGGCGGGCGCACGAAGAAGCCGCTCCTGGAGGACAGTGGGGAGTTGAAGCGCGCCTGCCCCTTTTGCAATGCGGAAACGCCGGTCAGCGAGCTGTGGGAAAACATGAACGTATGCAGATGCGGCTATCATTTCCGGATGAACGCCCGTCAGCGGATTGACTTCCTTTTGGGGGATACCGGGTTTACCGAGCTATATGGGGACATGGAGAGCCGGGATATTTTGGCGTTTCCCGATTATGAAAAAAAGCTGAAAAACGTCAGGCTGGCCTGCAGCGAAAAGGAAGCCGTCGTATGCGGAACGGCCCAAATCGGCGGTATTGAGGCGATGCTGTTTATTATGGAACCCTATTTCATGATGGGCAGCATGGGCACGATCGTCGGTGAAAAGCTGACCCGCCTATTTGAGCGGGCGGCGGAGTTCGGACTTCCGGTCGTCGGTTTTACCGTTTCAGGCGGCGCGCGGATGCAGGAGGGTATCCTGTCTCTGATGCAGATGGCGAAGGTCAGCGGCGCAGTCAAGCGCCACAGCGATGCGGGGCTGTTTTACCTGGCGGTGCTCACCGACCCGACAACGGGAGGCGTAACCGCAAGCTTTGCCATGGAGGGAGACATCATCCTGGCGGAGCCGGGGGCGACCATCGGCTTTGCGGGCGCCCGAGTGATCGAGCAGACCATTCGAAAAAAGCTGCCCCAGGGCTTTCAGCGAGCGGAGTTTTTGCTGGAGCACGGCTTTGTGGATATGATTGTGCCCCGTGCGCGGCAGAAGGCCGTTATTGAGGAACTGCTGCGTATGCATGGAAAGGAGGCCGGTTTCAATGTCTGACGCATTTGAAAAGGTGCAGGCCGCCAGAGCGAAGGGCCGATCCACCGGCCTTGCCTATATTGAAGAAATTTTTGTCGATTTCATCGAGCTGCACGGAGACCGGCGCTTTGCGGACGACCCGGCGGTTGTGGGCGGAATCGCCCGATTAAACGGATTGCCGGTTACAGTGCTGGCCATGGAAAAGGGGCGCGATACCAAGGACAAGGTGCGGCGGAATTTTGGCGCGCCCTGCCCCGAGGGGTACCGGAAAGCCTTGCGGCTCATGCGGCAGGCGGAAAAATTCCGCCGCCCTGTTATTTGCTTTGTTGATACGGCCGGGGCCTTTTGCGGCATCGGCGCAGAGGAACGGGGGCAGGGGCAGGCCATAGCGGAAAACCTGGGGGAGATGATGACCCTCCGGACGCCGATTATCTCTGCGCTTATCGGGGAGGGCGGCAGCGGCGGCGCGCTGGCGCTGGCCGTGGCGGACCAGGTATGGATGCTTGAAAACGCCATCTACTCCGTCATTTCGCCGGAGGGCTGCGCCAGCATCCTTTGGAAGGACGCTAAAAGGGTAAAGGAGGCGGCGGCCTGCATGAAACTGACGGCGGAGGATATGCGGCAGTTCGCCGTAGTAGAACGGGTAATCCCCGAAACGGGCCGAAGTCATGAAGCCCTCTGCGCCGGACTGCGGGATGATTTGACGGATACGATGCGCGGCCTTTTGGCCATGCCTGTGGACGCGCTGCTTGACGCCCGATATCACCGGTTCCGGAAATACGGCGCGGTGGAATAAGCCGATGGGCGACGTGATCCATGTAATTTCCGATACGAATATCGGCGGGGCGGGGATCTGGCTGCTGAATTTTGTCCGGAGTACCCGACTGCGGGTAACGGTGGTTTTGCCGAAAAACAGCCTGCTGAAAGAAAAGCTGTCGAAGGCGGGGGCGGAGGTGGAAGAGCTTGCGGGCCTACGGGATCAGTCCCTTGACCTGCGGAGCCTGCTTCAGCTCTGGGCATTTCTAAAAAAACGGCGGGAGCCGATTGTTCATACACACGCGGCGCTGACGGCCCGGATTGCCGCAAGGCTTTCCGGAAAGAAGATCGTTTTTACCCGGCACTGGATCGGGGATACAAGCCCGGGCGGCACGAAGCGGAAGCTAAACGCCCTCCTATGCGACAGGGCCGTCGCACCTTCCACCGCTGTGTATGAAGGCTTATTGCAAACCGGCATCCCGAAGGAAAAGATTGTGCTGATCCCCAACGGCGTCATACCGGTTGACGTGGGAAGCGGGCAGGAGAGAAGTACGCTGCGAGCGCGATACGGGATTGGGAAAGCCGAGCTGGCTGTCGGAATCGTGGCGCGGCTGGAGACGGAAAAAGGGCACAAGTATTTTCTCGAAGCGGCGGCCAAATGCCTTCAGGAACGGGACGATCTGCGATTTATCATAGCCGGCACGGGCGCTCTGGCAGAGGCATTAAAGCGACAGGCCGGAGCAATCCGCGACCATGTGACTTTTACCGGATTTGTGGATGACATTGCGGGGCTATACCAAGCGCTGGACATTAGCGTTTGCGCATCTATGGAGGAGGCCTTTGGCCTGTCCGTCGCGGAGGCCATGAGCGCCGGCCTGCCCGTCGTGGTCACCGACTGCGGCGGTTGCCTGGATCTTGCCAAAAACGAGGAAACCGGCATTGTGGTTCCAAAGGCGTCGGGGGACGCCCTGGCGGGCGGCATTTTGAGGCTGGCAAAAGACCAGGCGCTGAGAAAAACCCTTGGCCAAAACGCCAGGCGGATGATTTTGGCGCATTTCACGGCAGCGCAAGCTGCGGAAAAGCTGGAAGCGTTATATGCCACGCTTGGGTAAGGCCCGCAGGGATGCTTATCCGTGCCCCGGTGCAGGATAGTTGGCTCTTTTTTTCGGTTTGGGCGCGTATTCGGATTACGCGTCCTTTTTTCTATGCAAACGTATAGAATAATGGTTAAAATTCAAAAAATTTGACGCGTTCAGGAAGTTTTGCGCTACTTTGGAGATTGGCGGGCGCGAGATGTTTTGTTAGTTTCTGGAATTCCGCACGTTCTCTGCGAATAAATCTATAATAGAGAAGATGTGAATCAATCGGAGCCGCCTATGGCGGACAAAAAAAACGCCGGGCTGGCGCCGGAACGTGACAAAACGCCGGAAGAAGGGAGCTTTTTTATGGAGAATCTGCGAATCGGGGCCTCCGGAACGGATGTGGAGAGGCTGCAAGAAATGCTGCAAAACCTTGGGTACAGAATTCCCGTCACAAACGGGTATTTTGACATCGCCACAAGGAACGCCGTATTGGCCTTTCAAAACGACCGGGGGTTGCCGGTAGACGGCGTTGCCGGTGAAAAAACCTGGACCGCCCTTATGCGGGAAACGGCATCCACGCCCGGCAGCGAGGCTGTTCCCGCGCCCCATTCGCCGCGGCGTGAGGAACCCGCGAGATGGACGGAGCCGGCGCGTGCCGAAGCCGGTGGAGACCACGTAACGCCCAATCCGGCTGCCCGGACTGAGGCCCAAAGCACGGCCGTCTCACGCCCCGAGATCCAGATGGGGAACCGGAACAGATACGTTACGGATTTGCAAAGGCAGCTAAAGGATTTGGGCTTTTACAACGGGAATATTACCGGCTACTACGGCGCGCTGACCCGATCCGCTGTTATCCGGTTCCAGCGTGACAAGGGCCTGGAGCCGACAGGCGTGACGGACGCTGTCACATGGGACGCTATTATGCAAAAATCAGCCGCGCCCGGACTGCCAGTGTCCGCACCCGTTGAAGCAGCGCCCGCGGATGCGGAGGTATGGACGCCTGACACCCTGTGGACACCGGATATGGATGCGCCCGCCGCCCCCTTTGCCACCGTGCCGGAGGATGCCGGGGCCGCCACGGACAGGGCGGCGTTTACCGGCATCGCCGCAGAAAGCGCCCTGCCGGTCTGGGCGGAAACGCAGGCCCCTTGGGCCGATATCCAGGCGGAGTCGGCGGAGCTTCCGGGCGTGGAAAATGAAATGACCCGCCCTGTGACGCCGGGTATGCCGCCTAACGCGGAGTTTCCCATGCTACGGGAAGGGGCCACCGGCGCGACCGTGCGGTTTTTGCAGGATCAACTGACCGCGCTTGGCTATTATCCGCTGAACGAGCCGCCCCGCTTCGGCAGTGAAACCACAATGGCAGTAAAAAATTTCCAAATCGACAACGGCTTGCCCCCCGACGGCGTTGTGGACGCGAACACATGGGGCGCGTTGATGGCCGTTCAGGCGGAATAGGAACACTTGAGAGCGCAAGGGGACGGTTCCCTGTGTCGGTTATCTGACACGCAGGGGCCGTCCCCTTATGTTCAAAGACGAATAATTGCAAATGAAGTGTAAATATTGCCAATTATAATGGAATAATTTTGTCTATTTTACATATTGTGGTTTTCAAAATACTATGTTACAATATGATAGCTTTTGAACAATTAAATATATGGAAATGAATCAAAAGGCAAACCTGCCGAAAGACAGGGGCGCAAAGTTACGGGTCTAAAGCCGAGAGGCCATGATCGCCGAACTGCCTGATAAGTCCTTAGCGGCAGTCTCTTTCGGCGTGTAACTGAAGGGGGCTTTTTATGTGCATCTCCGGACGGGGAGACCCTTCCAGCCTGCCGCTGTTACAACAATTTTCCTTACCTCAACACTGACTGGAGAATTTCAGGGGTACAGCAGTTCCAATGCGAGCCAAGAAGCAGGCACTTCCAAAATTGTCAAAAGCGCTGGAACCACCAAGCTCACAAAATTATGTGTAAAGGGAGATCACATGAAAAAGACTAGGAAAACGAGAATGGCACGGTATTTGGCACTCTTGCTGGCAGTGCTGGCAATTGGGGTGCTTCCGATGCAGGCGTTGGCCACGGAGGCGGATACGTCTGTGGACAGCAGCGCTGTTTCGGACCTTGAAACCGTGGACGAGGCGGAGGCCGAAGCGCCTTCAGGGGAAACAGACGCCGAGGAAGCGGATGCCGAGGAAGCGGACATCGAAGAAGCGGACATCGAAGAAACGGACATCGAAGAAGCGGACACCGAAGAAGCGGACACCGAAGAAGCGAACACCGAAGAAGCGGACGCCGAAGAAGCGGACCTCGAGAAAACAGACGCATCCTTTTACATCAAGCGGATCGTTTTCGGCTCCGGGCTTGCGCGGTCATTCAAAGTGAACACAACCACGTATAATACGCTACAAGATGCGGTTACTGCGGCAATCGCAGATGGCGGCGGCACAATTTATATCACTGAGGATTGTGATTTAAGCGCGCCTGTTACAATCAGCAGCAGCTCGGCATTGACGATCACATTTGCAGCGGACACGGCTTCGGGAAGCGTCACAATTACTTCGGAATCCGACCGCCATATGAAAATAAGCGGCACGGGCGACATTACACTGAGTTTTGACGGCGTCACGCTGTCCGGGGGCAATGCCGGCGGCGGCATTGCATTCACAGGAACCAGCCTGACGCTCAATGACGCGTATATTACAAACTGCTATTCCAACTCCAACGGCGGCGGGTTTTTCGCTTCCTCAGGCTGGGGAACCCTTACCATCAACAACAGCACGATCAGCGGCAATACGGCAGACTACGGCGGCGGAATTTACGGTCTGTTCAGTTATCTTAACATTAATGGCAGCACGATCAGCGGCAATACGGCAGACTGCGGCGGCGGAATTTACGGTCTGTTCAGTTATCTTAACATTAATGGCAGTGCGATCAGCGGCAATACGGCAGACTACGGCGGCGGGATTTTCAGCGGCGGCGCGACTACGATCACTGCCAGCACGATCAGCGGCAATACGGCATTCGGCGACGGCGGCGGGATTTACAGCGGCGGCTCGACTACGATCACTGCCAGCACGATCAGCGACAATACGGCAACCGACGGCGGCGGAATTTACAACCACGACTTGTCTGAGATTACCGACAGCACGATCAGCGGTAATACGGCAACCGGCGACGGCGGCGGGATTTACAACTACGGCTCATCTGAGATCACCACCAGCATGATCACCTACAATACGGCAACCGGCGACGGCGGCGCAATCTACACTAGTGATCTCAACAACCTCACGGTGGACGAAGACACCAGGGACCAGTTTGTGGGCAATGGGGCTGCGTATCAGTTGGGCGAAAGTGATTACAACAACTATAATATCAGTTTTCCGCGGTATACTATTTACGTCATATATGACGACAACGGCGCAAGCGGCGGCGCCGTCCCTGCAACCGAAAGCGAGTACCAATATGGTTCCTTGACAGTGTCGGGCAACACGGGCAACCTGGAGAGAACAGGTTTCGTTTTCACCGGCTGGAATACGGACACGGACGGCACTGGCGTCTCCTATCGCGCAGGCGATACTTTAAACCTGAAGATGGATGATGTCACCCTTTACGCGCAATGGACGAAGGTAGAAACCTACACCGTCACCTACGATGCCAACGGCGGCACAGGGAGCCAAGCCGTTGTCACAGCGTCCTTCGGATCAACCCATCAGGTACTGTCCATGAATGAGACGGGGATAAGCCGCAGCAACTATACCTTCACCGGCTGGAACACGGATGCGGACGGCAACGGCACCACATACGCGGCGGGCGCTTCGCTCCTAACAAGCGACACGGACGTCACTTTATACGCACAATGGTCGAAAAACAGCGTTTTCATTTACACTGATTCCACCGACTCAGGCACGGATACAGCCACTGACTCCGGCGTTGAGATTGCAGATTCCGATGTGCCTCTTACTGGGAGTCTGCCGACAGAAGAAAACGGGGATGAAGCGACGGTAGAGATTGTTGATGCGGAAACGCCTCTTACTAATTATCCGACGATAGAAGAGAACGGGGATGAAGCGACAGTAGAGATTGCTGACGCGGAAACGCCTCTTGCTGAGGCCCCGGAGCTGGAGGCGCTCCCGGAGGACGCTTCCGATCCGGAACTCGTTCTCATTGCCGATGAGGACACCCCCACCGGCGGCAGTATACCCGGTGAAAAGCTGAGCAGCAGCACCGGGCAGCCGAAAACAGGCGATACCAATGCACTCCTTCTGTGGAGCATCTGCTTCTGCAGCGCAGTCGCCGCCCTGGGCGCACTGCTCCTTGTGGGATATCGGAAAAAACAGCGATAAAAAGGCAGGGCATGCATTGTCTTGTCCAGACCGTCAAAAACGCATCCAACTCGAAATATGGCATAAGAGGCGGCAACGACACCACGGATAAGGTATTTTTGCTGAGCATTGAGGAAGCGGAGACTTCTCTCTTCGGCTTTACCGATTTGTTGGCCGCGAAGGATCTGCTGACAGGTGAGGCTGTATGGTGGTATCTGCGTTCTCCCGGCGAGTCGGTCAGTTATGCTGCCGGTGTCAGCGCGACCGGCCTCATTGATTATCATGGTGTAGCTGGTGTTGAGGACCCGTCCGGTGGTGTGCGCCCTGCCATGTGGCTGGATTTGGGCTGATCCCCTCACAGACTAAAACATAATTCATAAATTCACGGCGGGCTTTTGCCCGCCGTGAATTTATGTTGGGAACCGCCCCCCGTGTTCTCGATGAACTTTTCTTAAAAGTGCAAAA
>Ga0153972_1000024_pt1 | contig 45511 bp, 42 predicted proteins | sample TSGA056MetaG_FD_104732 | JGI IMG/M metagenome (GOLD analysis project Ga0153972, IMG submission 104732) | Attine ant fungus gardens microbial communities from Georgia, USA - TSGA056 MetaG | ecosystem: Host-associated > Fungi > Mycelium > Unclassified | place: USA: Georgia, George L Smith State...
CAAATGCTTTAATTAAACATTTATTTATGATGTCTTTGTAATTTATCAGAAATATCATAGTTATTATAATTTCTTTGATCAAAAGCTTTATCAATTAATTTTTTAATTCATATAGCAGCTTGAGCATCATCACTACTAAAAAGAGTATTTCAAGATATTATATCAATTTTTACAGACTCTCTTTTAAGATTTTTTCTAACTCTTATTGGTAAATCTTTATATTTTTCATCTATTGTATTTATATCCAATGTAGATCAATAAGAACCTCCTACAATATCTTTAACAAGATCTGGATATTTATTTCCTGTATTAGTATTTAAAGATAATATATTTTTTGCTTCAGGTAAAAAAATACATAATAACCCCATTTTTAAATTATTTACATTATCACTCATAGTTGCTTGCATTTCTCAATCAATAAATTTACTTTCACTCATATTTGGAGAAACTAGTAAAATAGTTACAGTAGCATCAGAGACTCAATCTCGAATAATAATTTGTCTTATCTCTTCATCCTGTTTAAAATCTGATCTGTCAATATCTCCTTTACCAATTGAATAATTATCAAAAATATTATATTGATTATTTAATGCTATTAATTTATTTTTATATCATGCAGCTTCAGGATTTCTAAAACTAATGAATGTTTTATGTCTTTTTATTTCATCAAAATAATTCACTTACTCCACCTCTTTTTATAAAAAATTATAATATAATTTGATTATATTAAACTATTAGATAAAAAGAAAGTTGAAATTTAAAATTCATGAAATTACTTTATACTGTTGAAAATTGAATAAAAGAACATTGAATAATATTGCTTATTATTTTAATAATGGTATTAATACTATTTTCAATAATTGCGTTTTTAATAAAAAAAATTAATAACTATAAATATGAGAAAAAAATTAAAAAAATATGAAAAGATAAATCGCTCTCTAAAACTAATATGATAAACATTTTTATGAGTGAATTAAATATAAAATTTTGGCAAATTGAAATTAAAAAAATTAATAACAATAAAAAGATTGCATGATTTACACTCATTGGTATTTTAACTAGAGTCATAGCAAATAAATATGATGAAAAGTATGGAAATCCAAAAGAAGCACTTAGAAGTCTTTACACTTTTTATAAAGAACTAAGAGAAGAATTAAAAAAATATCCTTTAACTTTTAAAAGCAATATAGTAATACTTGCATTTATGAATAATGAACTAAGACCATTTTTAACAAAATGAAATTTCCTTATTAATGAAAAATATAGAGATTGAAACTCAGAAGAAAAGAAATATGAAAATTGAGATCAAAACAAATATATTGCTGATTTTATAAAAGACTTTAATTTAATGTACAAATCTATAATCGAAAATAAATATATTGAAAATTTATTATTCATTTTAGGTTGGCATATAAGTACTAAAAATATTGCAATTACTAATGGTGTCGAAAATATTAAAAATAATAATAATTACAATAAAATATTAGATATAAAAAAAGAACCTATAAATATTTTGAATAACTCAACTGATGAAATAAAAGACGAAAAAACCATTTAGTTTATTAAAATTAGTATTATAAGTGAAACTCACTTATAATACTAATCAATCAACTTCAACAATTCTAATAAACGATTTAAATCTTGATTATTATGATAACTAATAATCATTTTTTTATCTTTAATCTTTACTTTCGTACTTAACTTACGACTTAAATTATTTTCTAAATCATTTAAATAAATATCATTTGGTTTTAAATTAGGTTTCTTTTTTGAATTTAATAATTGCTGAGCTTTAATCATATCTTCAACTTTACGAACAGTTCATTTTTCTTCAAAAGCACGATGAGCTAAATTAACAATTAAAATACTATTTGGTGTTAATTGTAATAATGGTTTCACATGACCCATGGTTAACTTATCATCTTTAACCATTTTTAATACTTCAGCTGGCAAATCTAAAATTCTCATTGTATTAGTAACATGAGATCGTGATTTGTTAACTTTTTTTGCTAACTCTTCATGAGTTCATTTCATTTTATCAATTAAAGTTCGATAAGCTTGTGCTTCTTCAAAAGCATTTAAATCAACTCTTTGAATATTTTCAATTAAAGCAAATTCCATAATTTGTTGATCTGTTGCTTCAATTATTACTGCTTTAATTGTTTTTAATCCTGCAAGTTCTGAAGCTTTCTTTCTTCGTTCACCAGCAATTAATTGATAAAATTCACTATCTTTAATTTTTGCAATAATAACTGGTTGAATTAAACCATGAGTCTTAATTGATTGACTCAATTCTTCTAATTCTTGAGAATTAAAATGCTTTCTTGGTTGATGAGGATTTGGAATAATTTTATTTAAAGCAACTTCTTGAGATAAACTTTCTTGAACTTCAGGTGACTTTTCAATATTATCAACTAAATCATTAAGACCATCACCAAAAATTGTTTCTAATCCTTTAATTCCTAATCTACTTTTCTTATTATTAGCCATTATTTAAAACCTCACTAACTAAATTACGATAAGCAACGGCGCCACGACATTTTGGTCGGTAATCAAAAATATTTTTTCCGTGTGATGGGGCTTCACTTAAAGTAATATTTCGCGGAATATAATTGCGATAAACTCTTTCCTTGAAATTTTTCTTAATTTCTTTAATTACTTCAACAGAAGCATTAGTATGAATATTAACCATTGTTAATAAAATGCCTTCAATTTTTAAATTTGGATTAAATAATTGTTGAATTCACCGAATTGTTGATAATAATTGCACTAATCCACCCAAAGCATAAAATTCAGCTTGTAACGGAATAATTACTGAATCAGAAGCAGATAAAGCATTACGATTAATTAAACCTAAACTTGGTGGACAATCAATAATAATATAATCATACTTATTACGAACTGGAGCAAGTTTTTCTAATAAAACATTTTTTTTCGTTTTTGAATGTTCTAAAAGGAAAATTTCAGCACCTGCTAAAGAAATTGTTGCTGGTACTAAATCAACACCTTTGCAAACATTAGGTTTAATTACTTCTTCAATCGTTGTTTCATTAACAATAACATCATAAATATCTTTATTAAGATTATTAAAATTAAATCCCATCGAAATTGTCGCACTTCCTTGAGCATCCAAATCAATTAGTAAGACCTTTTTATTTTCCAAGCCAAGTCCGGCTGCTAAATTTGTGGCAGTAGTGGTTTTACCAACTCCACCTTTTTGATTGGCAATGGCAATTATTTTACTCATATTTTTTCACCTTAATCATTTTCTATCATACATTACATTTTAAATTTTAGCAAATTAAAATTATAAAGGTTTATTCTTGATTTGTTGGTACGGTCTAGGATATTTTAATGGTGTTAATTTTTGCTTTTGAAAAATTAATAAATTTCTTGTTCCATAATTATTTGGTAATTGATAAGAATTTTGGTTAATTAAAGTTGCACCTAATAATGATAAACCAGAATTGATATTATTTAATTCAGAATTAACATTCAAAGCTTTATAAGCAATAAACTTTCCAGAAATTCTTACTAATGGCAAACAAATTTCATTAAGAATATTTAATGGTGCAACTGCTCTTGCAACAACTAAATCAAAAATTTCTCGGTATTCATGAGCAAATACTTCCACTCTTTGATTAATAATGTGAACATCTTGTAATTTTAAATTATCAGTAACTACTTTTAAAAATTGACATTTCTTTTGATTAGCTTCAACAATTGATAATTTTAAGTTTGGAAAACAAATTTTTAAAACAATTCCAGGTACACCAAGGCCAGAACCAACATCACAAAGACTTTGATCATTAAGTTTAATCACATTTGTCATTAATAAAGCATCATAAAAATGTTTATTATAAACTTCATCTTCTTCAGTAATTGTTGTTAAGTTAAACTTTTGATTATATTCAATAATTAATTGATAATATCTTTGTAAATTTGCTTCAATTTCTTTAGTTAATTGAAAATCTTTTAAACCTACTATTCATTTAGAATTCATAAATTATTCCTTTATTTAAAATTGATGGATTAAAGTAAATTATATTATATAACGATATTATGATACTAATCATTAAATGCCCTTTTAAGGAGTTACATTTTGTAAATTTGATTAGTTTACTCTGAAAAGAGCTATCTACATTAGCATTTAAATGTAGTGCAAAAGATTTAAAGTTGTTTTTAAAAAAAACAACTTTTTTAATAAACCATTTCATATTCATCAAATTGGTCTAAAACAAAATCATTACTCACAATAACAAAAAACCTTTTTAACAATTTTATCATAATTTTTCTTTAACTTTATCGGTTCTTTCTTTAGATTTTTAATAAAAAATGCTAATTAAAGATCTAATTAGCATTCAAGTATGGGTATTTATTTTTCAAAAAGAACAATAACATTTGAATATCAGAGGGGCTAATCCCTGGAATTCTTGTTGCATGAGCAATTGTTAAAGGTCTAATTAATTGTAGTTTTTCTTTTGCTGCCAAAGTAATGTTTTCAACTAAATCATAATCAATATCTTTTGGAATTTGTTTTGCTTCTCAACTTAACATTTGTTGCGCATTTTTTTCTTGTTGTTTAATGTAACCAGCAAACTTAATTGAAATTTCTAATTCTAATAATTGATGATAGTCTAAATCATTAATTTCTGAAATTACTGTTTTAAAATATTCTAATTTAATTTCTGGTCGTTTTAATAACTCATAACAACTAATACTATTATCAGGAATAAATGATTGATATTTTTCTGTTAAAAGTTGTCCAAAATCACTATTTCTAGTAATTTTAATTGTTTGTAATTTTTCGGCAATAACTTTACTTAATGCTTGTTGTTGCTGAAATTGCTTTCATTGATTTTCAGTAACTAAATTGGCATCATAACCATATTTAATTAAACGAGTTTGAGCATTATCATTTCGTAATAATAAACGATGTTCGGCTAATGAAGTTAATAACCGATAAGGTTCATAACCATTACCTTTGGTTGTCAAATCATCAATTAAAACGCCAATATATCCTTCATCACGTTTTAAAATTAATGGTTCTCTATTAGTTAATTTTAGATGAGCATTAATCCCTGCCATTAATCCTTGACAAGCGGCTTCTTCATAACCACTTGTACCATTAATTTGACCAGCAGTAAAAAAGTTTTTAATAAGTTTCGTTTCTAAACTTGGTCATAATTGTCGTGGATCAATTGCATCATATTCAATCGCATAAGCTCATTTTAATACTTGACAATTTTCTAAACCTGGTAAAGTTCTTAAAATTTGATCTTGTTGTTCAATTGCTAAAGAAGTTGATAATCCTTGCACATAAATACTTGATAATTGTTTTGATTCTGGTTCTAAAAAGATTTGATGTCTTGGTTTATCAGCAAAACGAACAACCTTATCTTCAATACTTGGACAATATCTTGGTCCATTAGCAGTAATTGTGCCATTATACATTGGTGATTTATCTAAATTATTATTAATAATTTCATGAGTTTTATCGTTAGTATAAATTAAATAACAAGGTAATTGTTCGGCAATTGGTAAAAATTTCTTTGTTTGATGACTAAATGCCAATGGTAAATCACTACCCAATTCAACTTTTGTTTGTGAAAAATCAATGCTACTACGAAGTAATCTTGGTGGGGTTCCTGTTTTTAAACGAACTAATTGAAATCCAAGCTTTGCTAATTGATCAGAAATACCATTACTTGTTCTTTGTTGATCTGGACCTTCATTTTTTTTGTCAAAACCTCTTAAAGTTACAGATTTCATATAAGTTCCTGTTGTTAAAATCACAATTTTGCTGAAGAAAGTTCTTCCTGATTCTGCTTTAACACCATAAACTTCGTTATTAGCATTAACTAATAATGATTCAATCATTGTTTCAATAATTGTTAAATTTTCTTGTTCTTCAAGCACATTCTTCATATATTGTGAATAGGCAATTTTATCTGATTGTGCTCGCATTGCTCAGACAGCAGGACCACGAGAATTATTTAATAATTTCATTTGCAATGCTGTAGCATCAGCAGCTTTCGCCATTTCACCACCTAAAGCATCAATTTCGCGAACAACAATTCCTTTTGCTGAACCACCAATTGAAGGATTACATGGCATTAAAGCGATTTTATTTTTATCTAGGGTTATAATTGCAGTTTTGTGACCAGTTCGTGCTGAAGCAAGAGCGGCTTCAACACCGGCATGACCGGCACCGATGACAATAATATCAAAATCATATTTAATTTGCTTCATTTTCTGGCCTCCTAACTAGTTAATAATTTTTTAGCATTAACAATTGTATCATAAAAATTGCAAATAAAAAGTTCATAATCGAATATGAACCTTAATTTTCCTTATTTTTAACCAATTTTTGTCTTTGTTTCAGGATTAGCAGCTAAAATTGTATCTAAAATTTCTCTTTCGCCACGAACTTGCATTTGATTTGGATCAATACTATGTAACATAATAATTACTTGATGAGCAATATTGATTGTCATACGATTAAACATTTTTGAAGCTTCTTCAATATAAGCTTGGAGTGGATTTAACTGAGCATAACCTCGTAAATGAATCCCCGCTCTTAATTTACTTAAAGCATCAATATGCTCTGTTCAGTATTTATCAAAAACTTGTAATAAAGTTGAGTATTCAATTTGTTCAGCAATTACTTCATTTAAGTTTGCTCGTTTTTCTAAATAAAATTCATAAGATTTGGCACTAATTAAATTAATTACTGCTTCAGATTCCATTTTTTTTAATACTTTTAATTCTAAAGTTTCTGGTTTAAGAATTTTATTTTCAATTGCTTTAATTAAATCTTGATAATCAATATATTGTTCTCTTCCTTGAATTTTAGTAAAAATTCTTAATAAATCACGAGCAACTGTTTTATGCATTGTTTCTAAAATTGGTAAAACATTTGTTGATTGTAAAATCTTATCTCTTTGACGATACATTGCTTCTCGATGTTGTGCAATAACATTATCATAATCTAATAAATTTTTTCGAGCATCAAAGTTTAAACCTTCAATTTTTTGTTGCGCTCTCGTAATTGCTCTTGTTAGCATTTTTGATTTAATATAATCTTCACCTAAACTAGCAAAAGCTCTTTTTAATTTTTCGCCACCAAAACGCATAATTAATTCATCTTCAATTGAAACATAAAATCGTGAAAATCCAGGGTCACCTTGTCGACCTGCTCTTCCTCTTAATTGGTTATCAATTCTTCTGGCTTCGTTTCTTTCGGTTCCTAAAACAGCTAAACCACCTAATTCTCTAACACCTTTTGCTAATTTAATATCAGTACCACGACCTGCCATATTAGTTGCCAAAGTAACAGCATGCAACTCTCCTGCTTTAGCAATAATTTCAGCTTCACGAGCATGGTTTTTCGCATTTAAAATCTCGTGTCTAATACCTTCTAATCGCAACATATTAGATATTCTCTCTGAAACATCAACATTAGCAGTTCCAATTAAAATTGGTTGACCTTTAGCATTTCGTTCTTTTACTTCTTTAAGCAATGATTTAAACTTGGCATTTAAAGTAGCAAAAACAAAATCAGGTTTATCTTCTCGAATGATTGGCTTATTAGTTGGAATTGAAATAACTCGCATATTATAAATCTTAACAAATTCTTCTTCTTCAGTTTTTGCAGTTCCTGTCATACCACTTAACTTATTATATAATCGAAAGAAATTTTGATAAGTAATTGTGGCAACAGTTGTTGTTTCTTGTTGAATATTTACTTTTTCTTTTGCTTGAATTGCTTGATGTAAACCATCACTATAAACTCTTCCTGCCATTAAACGACCAGTAAATTGATCAACTAAAACAATTTCGCCATCTCGAACAACATATTCAACATCTAATTTAAAAATATAATTTGCTCTTAAAGCATTCGAAATATGATGAAATAACTCTGAATTTTCAATGTCAAAGAGATTTTTTAATTTAAAATAATTTTGTGCTTTTCTAACACCAGATGCAGTTAAAGCAATTTGTTTACTTTCTCAATCAATCTTATAATCATTTGGAACTAAAGATTTAGCAAAAGCATCAGTTGCTTGATATAATGGTGTTCGATTTTTTGCGCCACCAGAAATAATCAATGGTGTTCTTGCTTCATCAATTAAAACTGAATCAGCTTCATCAATAATAGCAAAGTTTAATGGTCTTTGTACTTTATCAGCAAAACTACGAACCATATTATCACGAAGGTAATCAAAACCTAATTCAGCATTAGTTGTATAAGTAATATCTTTATTATAAGCTTCTCGTTTTAAATAAGGTGTATACTCTCTTAAATTAACACCGATTGTAATTCCTAAAAAATCAAAAATTGGTTGATTTGACTCAGCATCTCTTTGTGCTAAATATTCATTAACAGTAATAATATGAACCCCTTTACCACTTAAAGCATTTAAGTAAATTGGCATTACAGCTGTTAAAGTTTTCCCTTCACCTGTTTTCATTTCGGCAACATCACCATTATGTAAAACAATACCACCAATTAATTGTACTGGGTAAGGATGTAAACCTGTTACTCTTCGTGATGCTTCTCGGGCAACAGCAAAAGCCTCAACTAATATATCATCTAAAGTTTCATCTTTCATTAATCTTTGACGAAATTCTTCAGTTTTAGCTGTTAGTTGAGAATCTGATAAGTGTTTCATTTCTGATTCTAAAGCAATTATTTCTTTTACTTGTTTTCTAATTTTGCGTAGAATTTTACTATCTCACATTAATTAAATCACCATCAATTGTTTCCTAATTGATTATTTCTTCGTTCTAAATTAAAGAAACAAAAAATAACCTTTCAGCATAATTATATATTTAATTATTTTTTTTGTAAACTTTAATTTATTACTCTAATTAAAAGAAAAATAAAAAAAGGCTTTTATTACTAAAAGCCTTTTCAGATTAATTAAACTTTTCAAATTGCTGCTAAATCATTTTTAATATTCGGAACATCAAGACCATAAATTACTTGGACAGCAGTTCCTTTTTTAACAACAGCAATTGCACCTGTTGATTTAAGAATATCATCATTAACTTTTGTTAGATCAATAACAGTAACTCGTAAACGAGTAGCACAATTATCTAAGACAGTAATATTATCGCGACCACCCAAACCTTCAAAAATTGCTTCTAAACGATTAAGATCAGTTTTCATTTTTTTATTAGTTGGGTTATTTTGATTAGATACTGGCGCTTGTTGAATTTTTGCTTGTAATTGATTAACTACTGATTGGGCACCATTAAGATAAGTAATTAATACTTTTTTATCTTCAATTTTAATAGTTTTTGTATCACTTAAACGAATTGCTGCTTTTGAAATTTTAGTTACATCAACTAATGTTGCTTGTAAAATTTGATCTTCAGCAATGACATCAACAATATTATCTTTGCCACCTAAACCGTTAAGTAAATTAGTAATTTTATCAACAGCATCTTTAGTATTCTTTTCTAAAGATGATTTTGTTGCTTGCATTGCTAAATTAGTAGCTTCTTGACTATTTTCACGGCCAAGTGTTTGATATTTCTTTCATTTAATAATGTAGTAGAATCCAAAGTAATAACTAGGCATCATTAAGGCACCAGCAACAAATATTCAATAGAATCCTGTTTTCATTCCCATTACATGTGGCACAATTCCAAAGAATGTAAAGTCAATAAATCCGGCTGCAAAACCTTGTCCAACAACGACATTAAATAAATATGCCATCATAAAACTAATTCCCGCCATAAATGCATCAAAGACATAAGCTCAAGGAGCAACAAATAAGAATGAGAATAAAATTGGTTCAGTAATTCCTGTTAAGAATGAAGTTAACGCTGCAGAACCTAATACTCCAGCAACCATTTTACGATTTTCTGGTCGTGAAAGTTTTCACATTGCTAAAGCAGCAAATGGATAACCATATTGCATAAAAGCAAATCGACCTGACATAAACATTGTTCCTGGTGTTTGATCTAAATGACCTGGCAAACCTGAACCAAATTGACCAAAGAAGATTGAATAAGCACCACTAAAAGCAGCACCGTCAGCATTAGCTCAATGTCCACCAACATCAGTAAATCAAAATGGTGTATATTGCACATGGTGTAATCCTGTTGGAATTAATAATCTTTCAGTAATTCCAAAGAACATAGCAATAAATGCTCCTCCTGCAGTTGGTTTAAAAGCAGCACCATTTAATACTCCATCTTCTAGAGTGTTTAAATTCATACCTTTACCCATACCAGTACCGATTGCTTGGAATGCTTTAATTAATGCTGGTCAAGCAAAAAACATCACAGCACCCATACCAATTCCTAAAAATACTGCAACAATTGGGACAAAACGTTCTCCAGCAAAGAATGCTAGAACTTTTGGCATTTTAATGTTATAACAACGATTATGAACAACTGCTACTAATCATCCAACTAACATCCCACCTAATACTGATGCATCAAGAGTGTTAGGAATTCCTAAAACATTTTTAAAAATCCCAGAATTAGCAACTGTGTCATCATCAAATGGTTTATGATTTGTTAAATTTCAAGGATCAAAAAGAGCCTTACCATTATGTGGCACAAATAAAGCCGCAATAACTGATGACATAACTGCAAAGGTAATAAAACCAGATAATGCTGCCACACCTTTACTTTGTTTAGCAAATCCAAAAGCAATTGATACAGCAAATATGACACCAAGATTAGCAAAAACAACATCGCCAGATGCTTTAAGAACATGAAAAAAACCAATAGCACCAACGGCATTAGGATGTTGAATCGTAAGCACACCTTCAATACCACCACCAATACCAAGTAACAATCCGGCAATAGGTAAAACAGCAATTGGAAACACAATTGCTCGAGCTAAATTTTGGGTTTTACCAAATAATTTGCTACCAAAATTACTAAAACGCAATTTGAAATTGATTTTTTCATTTTCTTGGTTTTGTGAATTATCAACTTTTTTGTGAAAAAGTTTATTCATTGTATTCCCACCTTTCCTTTCAATTATTTTATTATTAATAACAACTCAATTATAACCGATTATTTTTCCAAAACTATAAAAAAATTAGAAAAAATTTTACTTTTTATCAAAAAATGAAAATAGTAGTCATATTGCTATAACTACTATCATTTATATTTTATTTTCATTTAAAGTTTAACGACCAAATTTTATACATAAATAAATATAATAAACCCTTTTTGCTTTGTACTCTTGTATCACAATAGTATGAATAATTTATATTAATTAAACTCATAAACAAAAATAATTAAATTAATAAAATTTAATAATTTTAATAAATCTATACCATTTTTATTATACATCAATAAAAATCAAAGATTATATTTATTAAGAATAAATTTTAAAAAATATTCAACTATTTACTAGGAAATCAAATATCTAAACCAATAAAATTAGTAATTAAACCACCAATACAAAAAGTAAACACTAATACTGTTAAAATATACAAAATTCAAGCTTCTTTAACTTTACTATGATCTAAAAATTTATGAAACGGAATTGCTTTAATTGCAACTGCACTAATAATAAAACTAAATATATAAACGCTAATTTCAATTATATATTTTAAAATACTATTATCCATAATTACCTCGACTAATCTTCAGTTCCTAATCGTTTCTTGATTTCAGGATCATTTCTTTCAAGTTCTTTAGTACCTGGCCGATTTTGAATTGTATCACTAATAACTCTTACTTCATGAAGGGTACTAATTAAAATCCCTCCAGCAATACTTAAATAATGAGGGTGTCCATTAATACGATACATCATTGGTGCAATGGCAATATTAGCAATCAATGGTGTTCGTCATTCTAAAAGCGTAATATAACCTTCAGTTGTTTTAATATTAACACTATCAACAGGACCATTAAAAAATATTCCATCTGGTGTAATAATTTTTAAATTTAAAGCCATATAATCACCAACTTATAATTTTAATAATTTATTTTAATGTTTTTGCCTTTTGTCTTGCTTCATCAATTGAGCCAACATATAAAAATGCTTGTTCTGGTAAATCATCACAACTACCATTTAAAATTGCTTTAAAACTAGCAATTGTTGTTGCAACAGGAACATAAATTCCTTTCACTCCAGAAAACTTTTCAGCAACATGGAATGGTTGTGAAAAGAAATTACGAATTCGTCTTGCGCGAGAAACTATCTTTTTGTCTTCTTCACTTAATTCATCCATTCCCAAAATCGCAATAATTGGTTCTAATTCAGAAAATCGTTGTAATATCTGTTGTACTTTTCTCGCAACATCATAATGTTCTTGACCAACAATTTCTGGATCTAACATTCTTGAAGCAGAAGCCAATGGATCAACAGCAGGATAAATTCCCAAAGCCGCAATATTTCGTTCTAAAACAGTTTTAGAATCTAAGTGAGCAAATGTTGTTGCTGGAGCAGGGTCAGTTAAATCATCGGCTGGAACATAAACAGCTTGAATTGAAGTAATTGAACCTTTTTTTGTTGAAACAATTCGTTCTTGTAATGCTCCCATTTCTGTCGCCAATGTTGGTTGATAACCAACAGCAGAAGGCATTCGACCTAATAAAGCAGACACTTCACTACCAGCTTGAGTAAATCGGAAAATATTATCAATAAATAATAAAACATCTTGTTGTTTTTCATCACGGAAATATTCAGCAATTGTTAAACCTGTTAAAGCAACACGCATTCTAGCACCTGGCGGTTCAGACATTTGACCAAAAACTAAAGCAGTTTTATCAATAACTCCTGCTTCAATCATTTCGTAGTATAAATCATTTCCTTCTCTCGTTCTTTCACCAACTCCAGTGAACACAGAAATACCACCATGTTCAATCGCAACATTATTAATTAATTCTTGAACTAAAACTGTTTTACCAACACCAGCACCACCAAATAAACCAATTTTCCCACCTCTAGGATAAGGAACTAACAAATCAATAACTTTAATTCCAGTTTCTAAAATTTCAGACTTAGTTTGTAATTCTTCAAAAGTTGGAGCTAAACGATGAATTGGTAAAGTAACACTAGCTTTAACTGGACCTTTTTCATCAATTGGTTGACCTAAAACATTAAAAATTCTTCCTAATGTTACTTCTCCAACAGGAACAGTAATTGGATGTCCTAAATCAGTTGCTGGTAACCCTCGCGTTAAACCTTCAGTTGGTCCCATTGAAATACAACGAACAACATCATCACCAATATGTTGTGAAGCTTCAACAATTAGTTCTTGTTTATCGTTAGTAATTTTAATCGCATTATACAAATTGGGTAAATGACCATCACTAAATCTAATATCAATTACCGGTCCAGCAATTTGTAAAATCTTACCAATGTGGTTTGCTTGTGATTTTTTTGCTGGTTCTTTTTTAACTGCTGGTTGTTTTACTTGGGTTTTTTCAGGTTTACTTATTTTAGTTTTTGTTGTTGCCATTTTTTTCTCCTTATTACTTCTTATCAGTTTATTGTTGTGCTTCTGCTCCACCAATAATTTCTGAAATTTCTTGCGTAATTGCTCCTTGTCTTGCTCTGTTATAACTAATTAATAAACTATTTTTCATATCACTAGCATTATTTGAAGCATTTTCCATTGCTAATCTTCTTGAAGCTTGCTCTGCTACTTGTGATTCAATTAAAGCACCATAAATAATTGCTCCAACATATAAAGGAATTGCTGACTCAATTACAGTTTTAACATCTGGTTCAAAATCAGTTAGAACCATACTTTCACTTTTAGCATTTTTATTACTAGTAATAATTGGTAATAAATCAATTACTGTTGGTTCAAATGTTACAGTATTGATATATTTTGTATAAGCAACTTTAATACTATCAATACTTTTATTGTTAAATTTAGAAACTAGGTTTAAAGTTAATGCTTGAGAATCAGGATAATTAACATTAATATCGAAACTATTATATTCTTCAATTACTTTTTTGTGATGATTTTTAAAAAATGCGGCACCTTTACTACCAACGGCAATAATTTCATCTTCTTCATGCATTTGTTCTAAAGCTAATTTACTAATATTAGTATTAAAACCACCACACAAACCTAAATTAGAAGTAAAAACTACTCATAATGTTTTCTTTGCGACAATTGGTTCATTTCTAAGATAAAACGAATTTTCTAATTTCGGTAATAATTGATGAAATGCATCATAAATTTCAGAATAATAAGGTTGAATGTGTTCAATTCTTTTCCCAATTCGTTTTAATTTTGCTGTTGCGACTAATTGTGTCGCTTTTGTTACTTTATGACTAACATCAACAACTTTAAATCTTTGACGAATATGTTCAATTCCTTGTGCCATCAATTTTACCTCCTTAAACTTAATTTTTTAGATAAATAATACTAGTAAACTAAAAGATTCTAGTCTCTAACAGAACTAGTTAGTGCTTTTCAATCTTCTAAATTACCATATCTTTTAGCATCATAACTAGAAATTTTCTTAGTTAAATTAATAACAACTTTATCAATACCATGACTAATGTGTTTCATTAGTTCATCATCAAAAGCCAAATTAGTTTCTAATTTTTGATAATCTTTTCTTTGATTTTTAGGAAAATAAGCAATTAATTCTTTTTTCAATTCTTCCATCATTTCCACAGGTAATCATTTAATAGTTTTATTTTTAATTGCTAATAAAATAATTGCTTGATCAATTTGATTTAAAGGATTATTTTGTTTTTGCTTTAATAATTCAATTACTCGTTTCCCATGTTCAATTACGGTTTTAGTAGCATCATCTAAGTCTGAACCAAATTGAGCAAAAGATTGTAATTCACGAAACTGTGCTAATTCTAATTTCAAACTACCTGATACTTGTTTAATTGCTTTAATTTGAGCGGCTGAACCAACTCGAGAAACTGACAACCCAACATCAACAGCTGGTCTTACTCCTGAATTAAATAATTCACTCATTAAGAAAATTTGTCCATCAGTAATTGAAATAACATTTGTTGGAATATAAGCTGAAATATCACCCGCTTGTGTTTCAACAATTGGTAAAGCAGTAATGCTTCCGCCATGATATTTTTCATTTAATTTAGCAGCTCGTTCTAATAAACGAGAATGTAAATAAAAAACATCACCTGGATAAGCTTCTCTTCCCGGAGGTCTTCTTAAAAGTAAAGAAATTGAACGATAGGCAACAGCATGTTTACTTAAATCATCGTAAATAATTAAAACATCTTTACCTTGTTCCATTCATTCTTCAGCAATTGTTACACCTGTATATGGTGCTAAGTACTGTAATGGTGCTAATTCACTTGCTGTTGCACTAACAATTGTTGTGTATTGAATTGCCCCTAATTGCGTTAATTTTTCAACAATTTGAGCAACTGTTGAAGTCTTTTGACCAATAGCAACATAAACACAATAAACATTTTTATTCTTTTGATTAATAATTGTATCAATCGCAATCGTTGTTTTTCCAGTTTGACGGTCACCAATAATTAACTCTCTTTGACCTTTACCAATTGGAATCATCGCATCAATTGCTAATAAACCAGTACTTAATGGCTCAGAAACTGACTTTCTTGTCATAACTCCTAAAGCAATTCTTTCAACTGGTCGAGTTTTATTACTTTTAATTGGTCCCTTACCATCAATCGGTTGCCCTAGAGCATTAACAACTCTTCCCAAAAGTGGATTACCAACAACAGTTTCAACAACATTACCTGTTCTTTCCACAATATCATTTTCTTTTACTGAAGCATCACTGCCCATTAAAACAACACCAACAGCATTTTCTTCTAAATTTAGTACCATACCGTAAGTATTAGATTTAGGAAAAAACACTAATTCACCATTCATTGCTTTATCTAAACCATTAATTAAAGCAATTCCATCTCCAACTGTCAGAACAGTTCCTTCTTCATTAGAAACAATTTTTTCGCCATAATTTTTAATTTGGGCTTTAATAATTTTTGCAATTTCGTCAATATTTAAGGGCACCTTATTACCTCTATTCTTGATTATTTTTTAATAATTTAGATTTAAATTGATCCATTTGTCCTTTAACTGAACCATCAAAGACTTGATTTTTAACTTTGACTCTAACACCAGCTATTAAACTTTTATCAATTTTATTTACTAGTTCAACATTGTTATTAACAATATCACTAATTTTATGTTCTAATTTTTTAAGTTGTTTTGGTGATAACTCAACAACTGAGTAAGCAACACCATATTCAATACCTTCATAAGTATTACATAGTTTACGAAATTCTTTTAAGATTAATAATGAATAACGAAAATAACCTTCTTGTGCTAGTAATAAAAAGAAATTAACCATATAACGAGAAAACTTACTAAATGTTGTTTTAATAATTGTACTCTTTTCCGTAAATGGTAAAACAGAACTACTAACAACATCGAGGAATTCAGGATATTTAGTGAATAAATCAATTAAAATTCCTGCTTCACTACGATATTGTTTAACTTCTTTATCTTCAACTGCTAACTGAAAAAAAGCATTACTTCAGTGGCTAACTATTGTATCATCAATCATAATTTCCACAACCTTTAACTTTTAACTTAAATTTTATCAATAAAATCGTCAATAAATTTTTGATGTTTTTTTGCATCAATTTCAGAATTCAAAATTACTTTTGCCAATTCCAAAGAAACTGCCTCAATTTCAGCTTTAATTTCCTTTTCAGCTGCTTTTTTTTGCTTAGCAATATCATGTTTTGATTGGTTAGTAATTCGCATTGCTTCAACATGAGCTTGATCAAGAATTTCTTTTCTTTCATCATAAGCTTTAGTTTTAGCATCATTAACGATAACATCAGCTTCAACTTTAGCACTATTTAGCATTTCTAAAGCGTGACTACGATCTTGATTTGCTAGTGCTTGTTTAACTGCTGCATCATCTAACTTACCTTTAATATTTAAATGACGATTATGCAATAATGTTCGAAATGGCTTATAAACTCATCGTCAAAGTACCAGCAACAAAATTAGTGTTGCAAATACATGGGCAATTAACATTGGAATATTTGGAAATAATTGGTTAATAATATCATCACCATTAATTGCTTTGCCTGCTAATATATTTCAATTCATAAATTTCACAACCTTTAATATTTCTTTTATTTTTGTTTACCTAAGCAACAAAAATTAAAATTAAAGAAATAACCAAACCATAAATCGCACCAGATTCAGAGATGGCAGCACCAATAATAAACATTGTTCGAACCTTAGATTCAACTTCTGGATTTCTAGCAATGGCTTCAACGGCTTTTCCAGCAGCGTAACCTTGACCAATTCCGGCTCCAAAACAAGTAATTGTGGCAACACCGGCTCCTAAAAATTTTAATCCATCAGAAATGCTACCAGTCATTGCTAAAAGATTTCAAATGTGACTGAAAAATGTTGTCATAACATTTAGATGAGTAGTATCAGCAAAAATGCTCATAATTTATATTCTCCTTTTGATTGCTTTATTTTTTTATTAATATTATTTTATTAAAAAATTTAAAATAGCAAAAGATATTTAATTTATTTTATCTTATTTTCTTTTTAAACGACGATCTAATAATAATCGTTCTTGATGAGTAATATCATCAATATTTTGTTCTTGTTCTTGTCTTTTTTTAATCTTCTTTGGTATTTTAAGTTCTTTTTCTGGTTTAGAATCTCCTTCCATTTGTAATTTTCAGTATACCATAGTTAACATACCGAAAATTAATGCTTGAATCGAGCCAGCAAATAAATCAAAATACATATGCAAGAACGGTGCAACAGTACCGATTAAAAAGTTAACTTGACCAACTACAGGAATTTTTCCTCAAATATTTCCAGTAAGCAAATAAAGTAACGACATAATAATTGAACCACCAATAATATTACCAAATAGACGGAAAGATAAAGAAATCAATGGTGCAAATTGTGTAATTAATTCCAAAGGATTAGTAAGAAACTTTTTAAAGAATAATAATTTTTGAAATTTAATTCCAAGATAATAAATTCCAATAAAAGTTACTAAAGCTAATGATAAGGTTACTGTATAAACTGATGCTTGAGAATCAATTCCAATGATTGATAATCAGTTACCAATTAAAATATAAAGCATTAAATATAATAAATAAACTGTAACATTTTTATATTTTGCTCCTAAAACATCAACAACAATCCCTTCAACATATGTTATAACTAATTCAACAGCAAGAACGATACCACGAGGATCATCATCAGCCGCCATTTTTTTAACTTTTCTTTGATAAATGAAACTAATACTAACAATAATAATTGTCGTAATTGCAATTGTTATTAATTGTGGCATAATCGCTCAATAATTTCAATTTTTTAAACTTGCTGAAATTAACATTGTTCTGTATCCTTCATATTATTTTTTCTTTTCTTTAATCCTAAAAATTCATTAGTGAAAACTGCAATTAATAATAATGAGAAGCCAGCAATTAAACTAAATAAATTTGAAAATTTAAAGTAAATTACTAAGCCAATAACCGTACCATATAATAAAACACGAAATAAAAAAATTAAAAACGCTAAAGCTTGTTTATAAGCGACTTTACTAAAAAACCAATCACTTGTTTTTGCTAAAATAAAAAAACCTAATAAACTACTAAAAAAACCTAAATTAAAACCAATAATAATTTTCCAATCATAATTAAATAAATTAATTAAACTTAATAAAATTGGATTAATTAGTAATCAATAACCAATCATAACAATAATAATTCGTAAATTATTATTATTCTTAACTTTAATCAACCAAGAAGCTTTATTTTGTGCCGAAAATTCGATCACCAGCATCTCCTAATCCAGGAATAATAAAACCATTTTCATTTAACTTTTCATCTAAAGCAGCTAAATAAATTTTAACATCTTTATGTTCTTTATGAATTTTATTAATTGCTTCTTGAACACCAACAATGCCAATAAAAGTAATATTTTTAACACCAACTGCTTTTAATTTATTAATTGCCGCTAAAGTACTACCACCAGTAGCTAACATTGGATCTAAAATATAAACTAAATTTTCTTCATGATTTTCAACATTAGGATATTTGAAAAAATATTCTTGTGGTTGTAATGTTGATTCATCACGATATAAACCAATATGACTAACAATTGCATTAGGTAATAAATGTTCAAGACCACTAACCATACCCAACCCTGCTCTTAAAATCGGACAAATAATAATTGTTTTTGTTAAATTTTTCCCTTTGGTTTTTCCAATTGGTGTTTCAATTGTAATATCATCTAAAGGAATATCTTTAAAAACTTCATAAGCCATTAAACTAACAATTTCTGTTAAATTTTCTTGAAAGTCTTTTTTTTCTGTTTTTTTATTTCTAATTCTTGTTAACTTATCTAAAATCAACGGATGATTAATAATAAAAACATTTTCTTTAGCCATCTTTTTATCTATGATATCTGTCATTAATAAAACTACTCCTTTAAATTATTTGACTTTTTATTAAGTTTTTATAATTATACTAATAAAAAATTTTACGCCCTTTATTTAGATAATTCAACTATAAAATCAAAAGATTAAAAAATTAAAAATCATAACCTTATTTACGAATAATCTCTTTTGTCAAACTGTTATAAACTGCAGACGCTTTACCATTAATTATTTTGCCATTAACAATATAATCTAAATTTGCTAAATTAATTTTACTTGCTTCATTAATTGGTGCTTTTTCAGCAAGATTACAACTACTTGCAGCTAATGGACCAACAATATTAATAATTTTTTGAATAAATGGCGAAGCGCTAACTCTAATTGCAATATTATCTCATTGCTTTCAATAATCATTTTGACTTATTATTGCCATTGGTTTAACAATTACTGTAACTTTTCCTGGAGCAAATTTTTTTTCTAAATCATTAATTAATTGATTATCAATGACTGCCAATTTTTTAGCTTGTTTTCAATCTGCTACTAAAATTTGTAATGGTTTTGCTTCAGGTCGTTGTTTAATTTGATAAATTTTTTTAACTGCCGTTATTTGATCAAATTTACAAACAAGGCCATAAACAGTATCAGTTGGCAAAGCAATAACATTACCATTTTCAATGATTTTAATAATTTCTGTTAATTGTGTTGGTTCAAACATAACCATTTTAAACTCCTATAATTACAGTAAAATCTGAAAAAAATTATATCATTTGTAATAAAAAAATTAAACTCTTATAAGTTTTTCAGACTGTAATCAATTAAAAGTAAAAAACCTAAAGTCAAGGCTTACTTTAGGTTTTTATATTATTATTTATTATTTGATATAAGCTCTTAATACTATGAACTGGGGGAGTAAAGTTCGTTTTTGCAATATCAATATAAGAAACTAGTCCTTGATATTTATATAAAGTATCAGAGCTATTGATTGAAATGAAGATAAAATTAATTGGGAACTTTTTATGAAATGTTAATGGATGTTTTAAATAAATTAAGATAATAGGTAAGACAACATTAGTTTTTGTTACTAGTTTATGAATAATTAAAATTTTATTTAACAAATAATTGCTATTAATAAAACCATCTTTTAATTGTAAATTAATTGAGTTTAATTTAAATTTTCTAATTAACGCTTCTTGTAAATAGGCTAAACAATTTTTTATGCCCGAAAATCTTTGTCTAAAAAAGAATTGAAAAACTAAAATCGAACTACGAATCTTATCAATCAACATATTTTTTAAAACAAAATCAAGATTTTGTCTTAATTGTTGATTTGATTGACTGTTATTAATAAGAACTAATTTTCGACTTGGCAATAAAATATTATCAAACTGATGATCAACTAAAATTGCATAATTTTTATTTAAAAAATTCTTTTTATAATAAATATTATCTATATTTATGGATTTTGAAATAATATTCTTATAATTATTTTCAATAAACAAAATTACTTTTTTATTTTGCTGAGAAAACTTATTATCAAATTGATAATAAAGAGAAACTACTCAGTTTTTATTATTACTTTCCAAGTAAAAATTATTAAAGATCATTAAAAAGTAGTCATCAACTAAGAAACGAAATTTAACATTAATATCAAATTTTTTTAAAACAAAAACAATTATATTAAGGATTTCTCAACCATATCAATAAGAAGCATTTAATAGGTAGTAATGATTATTAACATTTTCTAATTTGAAATCTTGATAGAAGTTGAATAATAACTTTAAAAGATTTTCTTTTAAAAATTCACTAAGGGTCATTTTGAATTCTTTAATAGTTAATAAAAGCTGATATTCTTTAATTAATAAACGACTAACAAAATTATTAATTGATAAAATTAAATTTGCTAAAAAATCATTACTAAAGTTTTTTTGATTGAGCAACATTACAGATTTTAAATAAACTGTTTCATAATAATCAAATTTCAAACTAAATTGTGCTTCCAAAATACTAGATAACTTAATAAAGTTATTTGTAATAACACGATCATTAAGTAACATTTCTAAAAGCAAAGGTTGTAATGAACTATTTAATAATCGATTAAGTTTTATTCTTTTAATTATAATAACTAAAAATCATAGTATTTCTTTTGTGAAAGAATTGTAAAACTGATTATTAAGTAAAATTGTTGCTACTTGATTTTGTAGATGTACTAAACTAGTATCTAAATAATTGTTAGGATGTAATGGGCTGTTCACTTCACTAATTAAGACTTTTGTCGCAAGTAACCTTAAATCTGATTCTGAACCTTCTAAAACCCAACCTTGTTTTGTTTTAAATTTTAACTTAAGATTTAAATCATAATAATTAAGAAAATTATTAATTGAATTTACTTCTTGCTTTAAATCATAAAATACACCGTTAGTGAAATTAAATAATTTATTGTTCGTTAAAGGTTGGTCTTCTCAAATTTGATAGAAGATTAATTGATATCATTTTACACTAGGATTGTAATCAGATACTTTTAATATCTTTCTTAACAATTTATCAATTGCAATTTTTGGTTCACTTCCAACAATTACTAGCTTATCTTTACTTTTAATAATCTTACAATTACTAACTGATGCTAATAAGCGATTAATTCTTGCAATGTCCCTTTGTAAAGTTCTAATAGTTAGAGAAAACTTCTTTACTAAATAAGTTAGTGAAACAAATTTTGGATTATTTTGAAACATTTTTAATATTTCAATAATTCGCCTCATTAAAGTATTGCCCTCCATTATCCTAATTTAGAGAATATGGGGCAATTTCCTTTTTAAAAATAAAAAATATCATTACTTTAATGAAAAAAATAATGATATTTAAATTCAAATTTATGTTATAATTGGCGACTACTAATAAATAAAAATCTTCAATGATTACTATAATCTTTTTCAAATCAATAAAAATAATTTTGAAAATTCTCAGTTAAGATTGATTCTAATTCTGACTTTTGATCAAAACCAATTTCGAAAGAAATTAAAAAATCTTTATTCGTAAAATTTAAAATTGACTTTAGAATTCTTTGATAATATCCTAAGCCGAAATTATCGGCAAATAAAGCTAATTCTGGTTCATATTTTAAATTATTAACTTGATAATTTTTTTTACTTTTATCAATATAAGGCGGATTACTAATAACAATATCAAATTTTTCGTCCGCCAAATTACTAAATAAATCGCTTTTTACTAAATTAAGCCGATCTAAGTGATAAAACTCTTTATTTAATTTTGCAATTTTTAACGCTTTATCACTAATATCACTAGCAAAAACTTCTCATTCTGGATTTTTTAAGGCTAAACTAATAGCAATACATCCACTGCCTGTTCCTAAATCTAATACTTTTAATGGTACAAGATTAAATAGTTTTTGGCTTCAATATAAAGTACGAGAAACCAAAAGTTCTGTTTCATTTCGCGGAATTAAGACATTTTTATTAATAAAAATTTTGTAATTATAGAAAAAAACATGACCTGAAAGATAAGCAAAAGGAAAACCACTAGCATATTTTTTTACTAAAGATAAATACTTTCGTAAAAAATTTTTGTCAGTATTAACCATATTTAAATTAGCATAAATTCAAGTTAAATCCTTTTTTAATAAATTAGCTAAAATTAATTTATTAATGTTATCGTTTTGATTAATTTTTCTAGCAAGGCTTAAAAATTGATAATATTTCATATTTAATAACTTTAAAATTGACCGCTATTAAATGAACCGTCGTCATTTCCCATGTTGTCATCAGAAGATCCGTTAGAATCATCATCTTTTTTCTTAGCCGGCTTTTTACTTTTTTTCTTAGCAGCAAAAAATACATTAGATAATGCATCAGCTAGTTTTGAAGACATAAGACCATCTGTTAGGAAAAATAACATATTAATACGTTGATTTAAAGAAATAAAATTCATAAAACACCTCCTCTATTTCCTTACTTTAAATTATAAAGAAATTTTTAAATTAAACTGGAAATATCATTTTCAAGGGTTTCCAATTTCTTTCTTTGTTCATCACTTATTAATGCTAGAATAATTTCATCTAAATTACCTTCCATAATTTGGTCTAATTTATTTAAAGATAAACCAATTCGATGATCAGTAACTCGATTTTGTGGATAATTGTAAGTGCGAATTTTTTCAGATCTTTCTCCTGAACCAACAGCACTTTTTCTTAAACTACCAATTTCACCTTGTTGTTGTGATAATTGAAATTCATATATTTTTGCTCGCAATACTTGCATTGCCTTATCTTTATTATCATGCTGACTACGGCCATCTTGTGAAGTAACAACAATTCCTGATGGTAAATGAGTAATTCTTACAGCTGAATCAGTTGTATTAACATGCTGTCCACCAGCACCACTAGAACGATAAGTATCAATTTTTAAATCAGTTGGATTAATATTAACTTCAATATCATTAACTTCTGGTAAAACAGCAACTGTAGCAATTGAAGTATGAACGCGACCTTGTGATTCAGTTTTTGGTACTCTTTGAACACGATGAGCACCAGCTTCAAATTTTAATTTAGCAAAAACTTGTTTACCTTTAATAATGAAACTAATATAAGTAAAACCACCACTTGTTGACTCTTTAGCTTCAATCATTTCTACTTTTCAATTTTGATTTTCACAATATTTTAAATACATTCGGTATAAATCACCAGCAAAAATATTGGCTTCTTCACCACCAACTGCTCCGCGAATTTCAAAAATAACATTTTTACTATCATTAACATCTTTAGGAATTAAAATTAATTTTAATTTTTCTTCAACATCAACTAACTTTTGTTCATCACTTTTAATTTCAGATTTTAACATTTCAATCATTTCTGAATCTTTTTCAGTTTCTAAATAATGTTTTGCTTCATTAATTGTTTTAATTAATTTTTGATAAACTAAAAATTGATTAATAATTGGTTCTAATCTTTTTTGCTCTTTAGTTAATTCAGTATATTTTTCTCGTTGTTTTTTAACATCTAAAGCTAACAATTGCTCTTCAATCTTTTGATATTTTTGATAAAGTAATGTTAATTGTTGTAATATTTTTTCATTAACCATTTAAATAAGGACCTAACTTTTATTTTAAAACTTTATGATGTTTACGACATCTTGCTTCATATTTTTCTTGTGCACCAATTTCAATAATTGGATCATTATATCGCGCTTCTTTACCATTAATAATTCTTTGTGTTCTTGTTGCAGCAGCACCGCATAGCACACAAATTGCATCTAATTTTGTTACAAACTCTGCTCTTGGTAAAATTTCTGACATAATCGGAAAAGGTTCAGCACGAAAGTCTTGATCTAAGCCAGCAACAATTACTTGCTTATTATTATTCGCTAATTCTGTTAAAATTTCAACAATTTTTTTATTAAAAAATTGCACTTCATCAACTGCGACAGCAACAACATCTTGATTTTCTTTTGCTTTCAAAATTTTCAAAATTTCTTCTGGTTTATTAACATCAATCAAAATTGCCTGAATTGATATTCCTTTATGTGTCACAACTTTAGTAGCACTATAACGAACATCAATACTTGGTTTAAAAACTAAAACTTTCCGTTTAGCATATTGCAGACGAATGATTCTGCGAATAAATTCTTCAGTCTTCCCGGCAAACATACATCCTGTTATTACTTCAATTCAACCATCATTATAGCGGTTATACATTATTATTTTCCTCTTTTCTTTTTATTTATTATTTAATATTTGGTGCTAAACTTGCTAAATTATCTAAATCATGTAATAAATTTTCAACAATTTTTAAACTTTTAACTTTTGCTCCAGCGGCATTTCTATGACCACCACCACCAAATTTTGCAACTAATTCATTAATTACTCAGCGTGAACTACGAACACTAATTTTGAATTCATCATCAGAATCATTTTGACAGGCAATGAATCAAATTTTAATTGTTGCCAAATTAGACATTAAATTAACTTGACTAGTAATATCTTCACGATCAATTGTTATTTTTGTTTTTTGATTTAATTGTTGACTAATTTGTGTTTCTAACTTTGTAACATCTTCTTTAGTAAGAATAATATAACCAACACCATTTTTACTAATCTGAAAATTATTTAAAATATAACCTTTAATTCGTGCTGTTTTTACATCTTGTAAATATAATTTTTCATATAAATCTAAAAGACTAAAGTTAGTTGCAGTTAAATAACTAGCAACATCAAATGTTTCATTATTAACTGAACGATATAAAAATCGTCCTGAATCAGTAACTAAGCCAAAAAATAAATATTGCGCTGCAGCTTTTGATAATCTTAATTTCATAGTTTTTGCTCATTTAGCAACTACTTGACAAGCAGCAGAAGCAGAACTATTAACTAAACTAACCGTACCATAATTATCAACTTCAGGATGATGATCAATTTTAATAATATTTTTTGCTTCTTGCCAAAATTGACCACTAATTCTTTCACGATTTGCTGTATCAGTAATAATAACTAAAGCATTTTGATAATCTTTACTATTAACTATCATTGCTGGTGGAAAAAATTTAATCATATATTCAGTCATATCACCAGGTACTAAAACCTTTTTATTAGGAAAATTTTCTTCAATAATTGTTTTTAACCCTCATTGTGAACCTAATGCATCACCATCAGGATTAATATGACGATGAATAATGATTGGATTGCTTTTTTTAATTAAATTAAAAATTTCTTTTGCATTTTTTAAAAAAATTTTTTCTTGTTTGATTTCTTTCATTAAAATTTAACTCTTTCTATCAAGTACCAATTAAATGGTTTGTTTTAGGATCAAAAATATAAATTGTATTTTTAACAATTGATAATCAACCTTTTGTTCCAATTTTAAAAGCATTATTATCAACAAAAACTTGAAATAAAGTATTATCAAAAGCTTGAAAACTTAAAATTGAATACTTATCATTAAACTTTGTAATATTTTTAACTTCACCATTAATAGTAATTAATTTACGAAATGCAGTAAAAAATGGTTTTTTATAACTAAAAGCTACATCATTAAATTTTAAAGCAATAATTGGAGTTTCAAGCAAGTTAGGAAAAGAACCAATTTTTCGATCATAAAAAAATAACTCTGGTTTTTCTCAATGACCTTTAAAAACATTTACTTGTTGTTTATTCATTTCTTTTAATAAGTTTAAAGATAATGGTTTTGATGCCATTTCTTTAGTTTTACCTTGCTGAATAACAACTTGATTTTCAATAACACAAATATTAGAAGCTAATAAATTAATATCTTGATTTTCTTTTGATGAAAAAATAATAACAATTCTTAACTTTAAAGATAATACTTTTAATCACGTTGCTAATTTCTTTTTATCTTCTTGCTCTAACAATTGAAAAGGATTTTCTAAAAGTAAAATTTTAGTAGGAACAACTAGTTTTTGAGCAATATTAGCAAATCTTCGTTCTAAAAAAGAAAGTTGTGTAAATCCTCTTGTTAAAACTTCTGTTTCATTTATTGTTTGAAAAATTTTTAAAATATTATCATTAATTAAATCGTTAGCATCAATTAAATTATCTTCTAATGCTTTTAATTTTTGATCATAAACTTCTTGACTTGAAAATTTCTGATCTGTTAAAAGTTTATTATGATAAATTTTAATTTGTTCTTGAATTCGTTGTAATAATAATTGCATTTCATCAGGTAATAATTGCATTGCAATAAAATCTTGCTTCATATTAAATTGAACTCGTTGCGTTTCTGCTAAATCAACTCATGCATCAATAATTTGATCAATTTCTGCTCGTGAAATTTTAATTGTTTTAAAGAGTAATGCTTGATTTAATTCATTACTAAAAATTTGATTATGATTATTACAACTTTTTAATGTTGTCCGAATTGCTTTTCTTGTTTCAAAAATCTTTTCATCTAAATAATTATTAATTTCAGCAATAATATAAGAAATTTCTTTTAACCGAAATTCTTTTTTTCGCATTTTGGGAGGTTTGCACCCACAAAAACATTCACCAGTTAAACTTTCTAAACTAGAAATTCGATCTTGTAAAGACTGATAAAATATTAAATCATTATTAACAATAATATTTTCTTCTTCAGCATTAAACTTTCTAACTAAAATGGCTGCTAGTTCACTAGAACCAGGAAAATTAAAATTTTCTTTTGCATATTCTTGATGAAAATGATTAGTCGTTGTTTCATATTCTTTAATTAATGAATTTCTTGATTTTTGTGTTTCATTAATAAATTCTTTAATTAATGTAATTATCTTATTTTTAAATTCTTCAGTATTTAAATTTAAACCAGTATTTTTTAAATTAGCAATTGTTGTTTTAATTTTAATATTATGATTACTAATAGCTTGTAAATAAGATTTATTTTTCTTAGCAATTTTAAATAAATTATATTTTAAAGAAAAAAGTTTATTCCAATTTTGTTGTTGATTAGGCAAATATGAAATTTGTCTTTCTCAGCCCAAAATATTATAAGTAGCATCTTCATTATTTAAAATAATATTTCCTGAAAAAATATTATCAATTCCAGCAATAGCTTTTAAAATATTATTTAAATTATCTTCTTCATTACTAAATAATGCCAAAATTTCGGGAGAAGTACAGGCAAAATTTCAATTTTTAACACCATTTTTAATCGTTAATTCTTTAATTTCTAACTTTAACTGATAATTATTAGAATCATTATATTTAAGATTTTGATTAAGATTTCAATCAAGTAATTGTTCTTTCATATATTCACCTAACTTTCCAATTGTCAAAATAAAGTGTTTTTTATATAAGTAATTTTAACTGAAATTTTTAAAAAAATACCTTTGATAAAATAAAAAATAATTTATTAAAAAAATGGAAAATACACTTTTTATGAAGCGATTTTCCACTTTAAATTAACTTCTTTTTAATTATTTTGCTTTCTTATCAGAATTATTAGTTTTTTCTGATTTTTTTTCTACTCTAAAATTATCTAAACTAATTACTTTAGAACTTTGATGTTCTACTTTTGGTTTAGTTTTCTTTTCAATTTTAGTTTCAGTTTTCTTACTTGCTTTATTTAAGAAGCGTTCAACTCTTCCCTTAGCTGCAACAAATGTTTGCTTTCCAGTATAAAAAGGATGACATTTATAACAACTATCAACACGAATCTCTGGACCTTTTGTTGAACCACTTTTAAAGTGATTATTACATGTTATGCAAGTAATTTCAGTCACAAAATATTTAGGATGAATGTTAGCTTGAGCCATAATAGGCACCTCACTTTAAATTTACTAAATTTATTTATTAATCTTATTTTTTTATATTTTCAAAAATAAAAATCACTTATAAATATTACCATTATCAAAGTAAAAAAGCAAATTTTTCTGAATAAAAGATTGAAAGAATTATTTGGTAGATTGTGTCGTAAAAAATATTATTTAGTTTGATTAACTGAATTTAACGAGCTTTAAATTCTTTTAAATTATAACGTTAGTTAAATTAAATGTATAAATTTAACTAATATTTATATAACAAAAAATATTACGATTCTAATTAGAAAATAAATCTTTAATTTTAATTATTTTTTAACCTTTAGAAATATTCCAACACCATCTATCGCGAGCACCCATTTTAGCTAGTAGCATTTCACCAGTAACAGCATAACTAAAACTTTTTCTTCAGTAATTTTCTTTAAAGTATTGCTGTTGTTCTTTTACCTTTGTAATGATTCGTTCTTTAAAATAAAACAATCATTGATATGCCATTAATCTTGGCCATATGAATTTCTAACATTAGCAAATATTTTTTACTAAAAACTTTTGATCCATAGCCTAACAACCACTTAACATGATGAGAGATTTCATTTTCAACACTACAACCAAGATTATCTTGATAACTTTGGTTTTCAATGCCATCTTGATTCCATTAGAAGTAACCTTTTAAATTATTAAATTTTAAAACTTTAATTGGCTCTTTAAAAGAATTATTTTCTAAAATAGTCATGATTTTATGATAGTTACCTTGATTAAATAAATTTTTTAATAACTGATAAGTTGGTTGTAAATTAGAAGAGTTAAGACTGTAAACATTTCTTATTTTTCTAATCGCATGAAATTTATCAAGGACATAAATACTACTTGGTCAGTATTTTTGACATTCTCTAATTCATGGCGCACCATCACCAGCAATAATTACTTTAACTTGATCAACATTAAGATAAAAATCTTTTGCTAACGAATAGACATCTTCCATAAATTCAGCAGTATCAATTTTAGAATTTTGCTTTACTAAGAAAAAGTAGATTCGTTTATTTTTTAATACTTTTTTATTTTTTGTTGATTTTTTTTCAATCATAACCAGTATGAAACAAAACAACTCTAATCCGGTATTTCTTTTTTTGTTTCTTTTCTCTAAAGGTTAGGAAAGTATCATCAACGTTAATATACAAATATTTATCAATATTAACTCTTTTGGTTTGATCTAACATTGATGTTTGAAATGAACTAATTTTAGCACGATCAATAATATTAGAAATTGTCCGACAATGAAAATTAACATTAGGAAAACAATCTAAAATATCTTGGTAAGGTTTACCTTCAGCAATTAAGGATAAAATTTTAACTTGTAAATGATTAGTGATTCTTTGATATTTTTCAATGCCCAATGATAAATCAGAAAGATAAACATATTTGTATTGATCTTTATCTCAGTGTCTATAACGATGCCTGGAATAAGTTAAGTTACTAAAATTGTAACTATTGTTCGTTTTCTTGTTCCATGAGGAATATAACCTTGATTTTTTCTTCACTAAGAATGGAAAATCTCTCAATCTTTAGCTTCATACTCTGCCTTTAATTCTGCTAAAGCTTTAGTAAAGACATCTTTTGATTTTTGTTCATAAAAAGTAAATTGATTCTCAATCTTATATTCTTGTTCCATATATTAATTCCTTCTTTTTCTATACCTAATAAGAATTTATTAATATAAGTTTACTAATTAAAAGAAAAAAATACTTCACTTAAATTTAAATATCTTAAGTGAAGCACATAAATTAACTAATTTTAGATTCTAAATACAATTCTTTTAAAGTTTTTATATCTAAATCTATTAATGGTTCATACATAAAAGAATTTAAATGTATTACTTCATTAGTTAAAGTTAATGATTTATTAACCTTAGCTCTTAATTGAACATCATAAATCCCTTGATTCTTTTTATCAAGTTTTATTAAACTTAAATGAAAATCTGTTGTTCTATAATTTTTAGTTCAATCAAAAGAATAATTATATTTATTTAATAAATTAACCATAGCTTTTTCTAACTGTATTCTTATACCATAGGCTAATATAATTTTTTCTTGTAAATTTATATAAATATTTTTATCATTATCATTATCCAAAATTATTTGTTCACAACATTCTGTTACTGTATCATGAATAGTTTTATTTTCTATTATTGAGTTATCAATATTTATTATTCCAAAAATTTTTAATTCATCTATTATATCTTTTCATAAAATATTTTCGCTATCTTTTTCATCACCTTTAACATTAATTTTTCTATGAAAATGTAAAATTTTGCTTAATAAATTAAAATTACTATTTATATTTTTTAATTCATTTAAATTTCTAATTACTGGTAATAATGAAATTAGACTATTAAGTTTTTCTACATTAGAAAAATCATCAGTTACAGAATTTACCTTTTCTATTCATTTATTAAAAACAGCAATAGCATTATCTTTATTAGTATTAATTAACTTTGGGGTAAAAAAATCTTTAAAAATTAAGACGTCATTATTATCTTTAGTTACTAGAAAAGTTTGACTACCTTTTCTAAAATGATATTGACATGTTCTAATAAAATCAAAATTATGGGATAATATTACTAACTTGTTATTTTTTCCATAATAATCATTACTAATAAATTCTAATAAATAATTCAAAATTGCATATTTATTTTGATAATCAAATGATTCAACTATATCATCTAAAATCAAAGCAATGCCAGGTTTATTTTTATTTTCTTCAATTAAAACATTTATCTTATATAATAAACTTAAAAAAACTAATGCTTTCTTTTCTCCCGATGATATATAAGTTAAAACTTCATTATCCGTTTTTTTAATTTTTTTATTTAACAAAATATCAGAATATTTAAATATAATTTTAGGAACATCACCATGCATAGTAGCATTAAATTTATTCTCAATATCAATTTGAAAAGGTAGTTTCATTCTAGTATTAAATTCAGATAAAATCTTTTTTCATTTTGTTTGATCAAAATTTTCATTAACTTCTTTGCGAATTAATTCAATTTCTTCCATTAATTTGTTATTTTTGTCAATATAGTTAATGAATCAATTAGCTTTTTCAAAAATGATTGATTCAAAGTAAGATTTTAAAAAATCTTGATTATTTCAATATTCTATAATTCAACCTTGATTATTATCACTAATAATTTTAAATAGATTTCGACTTTGAATATTAATTTCACTTACTTTTTTTAATTTTTCTAGTTTTAACTTAACTTCTTTAGATTTATAAATAATATCATTTTCTTCTTTAATAATTTCATTTAAGTGTTTAATGGTTTTAACTTCTATTCTTTCACCATTATTTGAAATTAAAGTTAAAAAATTTTCCTTCTTAAAAAAATTTTGTGCTTCTTTACTTAAAACATTCTGAATAGCTTCTAATTCACTTAATGTAAAAGTTTGATCAACATACAAACCATTCTTTTGATTAATCACAAAGTCAATATATTCTTTAATTTCAGGAGAATTTTTTAATTTTTCCGTTCTTGAATCTAAAAGTAATATTAATACTTCACTTATTTTTTCTTTATTTAAAAAATTATCTTTAAATTTTACATCTTTAAATAAATTTATAATTTCACCAGGTGCATTGATTAAACCTTTTTGATATATTTTTGATAAAAAATCATAAATTTTATGTTCATCTTTTACATTAAAAATATTTTTTAATATTTTAAAAATTTCATCAGAGTTGCTTCTTTGTTCGTTCTTAATACTATTAAATTTATTGGAAAGTGTTTCATTGATTAACAAAACAGGTATGTTTTCAATAGCAGAAATATTTTCATATGAATCGTTATTAAAACAAATAATATTTTTTTGTTCTATAAATGATTTATTACTATCGTGAATTATACCCATTATTTCTATATTATAGTTTGGCGTTCTATTATAAATTAACTCCAATGGTTTTTTTCCTCTAACGATATCATTAAGACCTTTAGTAAATGAAGATTTCATAACTCCATTACTAGCATAAATTAGAGTACAGTTTTCATCAAAAGTTTGATCTTTAATTAATTTAATACCATAAATATTTTCCATTATATGAATTTTCATTTTTAATCTCCCTATTCATTATATGATTTATCCTCTAGTTATTAACTCAATATTTAATACTGAAATATTAACACAATTTTAAAACAAAAAAATCCCTAGCTAGTCAAAAAATGACTAACTAGGGATTTAAATTTATTGATGATCGAAAACTTTAAATTCATTATCTAAGATATTAATATTCAAACAGTAACGTTCATAAGAATAAACGATCATTAAGGCATCACCTTTACCTGCTCGTTGAATAAAATCAGTTTCTTCAGGTGATAAGCCACCATAAGAATCATAGAGTAACTTAACATCATTTAAGTCACTTGGTGCTAAATTAAAAATAAAAATGTATTGCGTATTATTGATCATTGCTGTAGTTTTCTTTTTAATTTCTTCACTACCAGTAAAATCATTAATATTTTGCGTAGTAATGATAATTGCCCCGTGATATTTACGAATTCGTTTCACCATTTGATACATAAAATTTAATGCAACCGGATTATCTTTATCTATTGCTAAATGCGCTTCATCTATCACAACAACAATCTCATTATTAGTTTAAAACGATTACGTTTTACTTCCGCTTTAATTACCGCTAGAACTAAATATAATTGGCAGCGGTAATTTTGGGAATATCTTGATTAAATAATGTTCAAACATCATAAACAACAAATTGATTTTTAAAGTTTAGCGTCGTATGACCATTTCATAACTTACTATATTGGCCATCATGACAAAAATCATACTGAATAATATCAAGAATTTCACTTAAAGTTTTTGATGGTTTTGCTTGATAACTTTGCTTAATTGTTTGGTATAAATCTTGAAAAGTAGGAAATTGCTTAACTGTTAATTGACTAATATTAGTATCATTAGCAATATTAAATTTTGTATATGTTTTTTGAATTTCATTAATTAGGACACGTAATTCTTTTTCTTTTAAATCATGATACAACATTTTAAATCATTGGGTTAATAATCGTAAATGATTAGAAACAGGCGCTTCATTAGCTTCATCAAAATTCTCAGAAGTTACTTCATCTGCTTCGCGAAAATTATTATCTAAAACTTGTAACGGATTAATCCGACCAATTGTTGCATTACCAGTATCAATTCATTGACCTTGATAATAGTTACACAAATTACGATATTCACGCTCAGAATCAATGACAATTACTGTCCGATTCATATTCAAGTGAAAAGCAATTGCTTTTTTTGTTAAGGTTGATTTACCAGAACCACTAGTACCAATAATAATTTGATTATGATTCTTACGTTTATCATTGATTAAAAATTGATCAAAAAACATTGCATCATTAGTTGTATTATCACCCAGATACAATCCTTTTTTATCTGTTAGACCGCCATTTAGTAAGGGAAAAGAACTAGCTAATGTTCAACATGGCATCTCACGGCCATTTTTAAAGATTAATGGATCATTAGGCTTTGGTAATATTGCGCTAAAGCCTAATAATTGTCGATAAGCTAACGGATTTTCGGTCATATCTAATTTTAACGCATTTTTTAAGCGGGCTCGTGCTTCATTTAATGTATTTAAGTCCGTACCATAACTTAAAAATAATAAATTAACGTTCTTAACCACCTCATTACCCCCAGCAATATTATCACTTAAAGCTTCATAAGCATTAATTTGGTATTCTACTTCTTTATTTGTCATATTTGATTTTGTACGGTAGTGTTTTACCTTACTATTATTAATTGCTTTGTCTAAAGCTTTTTTAATTGTTTTATGTGATAAAGGATAAATATTTCAAATAATTGTTTGCTCATTGCTTGCTAAATAAGCCCCTCAGCCACTGCGTGGCTCGAAAGGATAGTCATGAATACTTATGCCATAATAAAGTTTATCGGCAATTAAGTAGTCTTTTGCAACAGTAAATTGCTTAAAAGATAATAATGTTTCTAAATGGTTTTTATGACGGTTAAATTGTGCTGTAGTAATTGGTTTAGCATAAGGGTTATAAATTGTATTGATAACATTAACTAATTGATAATTAGTTAATTGATCACAACCAAAACCATTATGTTGTAATTTATTAGCTACTTGTTGACAATAATTTTCAATTTCAGTAATTGAAGTACCATAAACAAAGAAAAAGAATGCTTTTCTTGTTTTAACAACGTTATCGCTATTAATTGTTTGTGATTGTAAATGATTAATTTGTGCTTGTAATTGGTTGTAGCGTGGACTATCACTTTGATATTGTTTTAATTGGTCTTGATAGTAACTAATTGTGGCACTAAAGTTAATTGGTAAATCAATTTTCATCATCGTAATCGGAAAATCACAATATTTAAAAGTATCTTGTAAGTCCTGGATTTTTAAGATTTGTGTTTCAAGATTTAATAAACTTAAATTAAAACCTTTGATTTCAAAACCAGCAACATAGTAAGCATAATCTCCTAGTAACTGTGTTTTAAGGAAGTGTTCTTTAACAGCACAATCATAAGGTACTAATAAGCTAGTATCATCTTTAGTCTTTGCTTGATATTTCTTTGGAGCGACTAAATATTTAACTCATAATAAAATAACTTCTCAACCTCGTAAGTGGCCCATCATTGGTAAGATTAATGGTGTTACAAGAAATGATCCAAAGATAAAGATTGGAATTCTAATATATCATTGTAGGGGCAAAGTTAAGAAAATAGCAGCAGCGAGAATGATTCAAGCTACTGCTAAGATAAATTCAATAATTGATATGCCACGAAAGAATTCTAAACGAGTTCTTCTGATGGCTTTTGGGATTAAGTTTTGCATAGTACAAAAAACTCCTTTCTAAAATAAAAAAAGTGGTTAAAAACCACTTTCTAATAAATTAATTTAATAAAATATCGCATTTTCAATAATATTGAAAATCTTTTTATAATTAAAATAATGCATTACTGGCTCTATAATATTTTCAGAAATATTTAAAATATTAGGATCATTTTTAATATCGCTATTTTCTCAAAGAATATCTAAAAATAATTTTAAATATTCAGGTAATCATTCTTTTTCATATTTAAATAAAATATTTATATAATCACCAACATAAATTCCGCCAAAAGATTGAATACCATTGTTTAGTTTTATTAAATAAGAATCTTTAGTAATTTTTTGTTCAAAAAATTTATTAATATTTTTCTCATTAATTATAGGTAAGATAAAAGGAAGTAGCGAAAATATATGAAAACTATATTTATTTCTAAAAAGATCTTTTCATCCAACAAACACATTTCCTTTAGAACTATTTCTTTCATCTCATTTGTTAGCATTAATTAATTCCAGTAAAGCTACTTGATTTAATTTATATTTCATATTTTTTTCATTTAAAAAATTCAGCAATAAGTTGAAACTATTTGATGTCATAAAGTTATCTTTATCATTATCAATGATTTCATAATAATAATCTTTTTGTTTATTTTTAATATAAAAACAAAAAAATATAATAAATTCAATTTCTTTTTCTATTCCTTGATAAATAAAAGTTTCTTTATTTCACGCTTTAAAAGTTTTATCATTTTCCTTTTTAAAATTAAGAAAAATAATGTTTGTTTTTTCTAATCAAGTATTTATCTCTCTTGGAGATAAAGTAATTTTTTTATTGTTATAAATTTCTTTAATGAATTTATCAATAAATTGATTACTAGTAAAAACACCTCGATAACTTGGAATTATTAAATTTAAATCAATAATTTTATTAAATAATTTGGAAGTGTATGATTCTGAATTATTATTACTTAATGACAAATTTGAATCTATATATTCATTATTACAAGAAACAATAAAAAATATATTTGTAATTTTATGAAATATATTTTTTATATAACTTAAAAACTTGATTTGATTTTCTAATGTGCATCTATCAATTTCATCAAAAATAAATACTATTTTTAAATTTTCTTTTTTAATATATTTTTTTATTTCTCTTATTGCTTCATTATTTAATTCATTCAAACTTTTTTCTTCATTTCCTTCTATATTAGTTCCAACAGTTGCTTTAATGCCTAATAGTGAGATTAAAGGAATTTGTCAAGAAAGATTAGCATATCATTTAGCAATTATTTTATTTTTACTTTTTTCTGGTTCTTTTAAATTTAAATCATCTGTTTTTATAATTTTATTAAGAATATCTTTTATTAAATTATTATATGGGTTTAAAACAGTTTCATATTCTCATAAATTTATAGTATAAAATTTTACATCTTTATTGTTAAATTTTTGATTAAAATTTTCTTCTAAGTGATTTACAACTGTAGTTTTACCAGTGCCTCAAGTGCCTTTGATATTTAAAACATTTTTTAAAGTTTGATCATTTTCAAAAAAAGCATTAATTTGATTATTGACTCTATTAATTACTTTATTTATCATTTGTAATTTATCTGTTTTATCATTTAATAAAAAATTATTCATTATAAAATCCTCTTCTAAACTTTTATTACCTTAATTAAATTATAAATTTTTTACAAAAATAAAGATTATTTTTATTAAAATTTCTTTTTAACTTTAGCACGTTTAACACCACCAATACCCTTTTTCTTACTATGATATTTTAAATAAACAACTACTGTAGTAATAACAACAAATCCTAGTACTAAAGAAACAATTCATGTGGTACTAGTTGCAGTAGTAACACCACCAGGATTAGGGTCAGGAGTTGGTTTTGGATTTGGATCTGGTCCAGGTGGATCAGGTGACACAATTGGAGCGTCAGGATCGTTAACTAATTCTAAGGTTGTGCCATTAATTGCTTTTAATGATTCATCTTGAGCATAAATTGTAATTGTTAATCTTGTAAGTCTTTTACTTGTAAGAAATTGATTTAAAGTAGCATCATCAAGTGGTCTAACACCATAATCACCTGGATAATCTAAACTAATTTTATAGAATTCAAATGTTGGATAATTTCAAAAGTCTTGAAAAATTCATGCTTTTAATTGTTGAATTGTAAAACTACTAAAATTAAATTGTCGAATTGCAAATTTAACAGTACTTAAATCAATGACAGTTTTCGGATCATATGGGTATTATTAATAATTTTAATTGTGTTAGTACCAATTGCTTTTGTTGAAGTTGCTAAAGCATTAATATTTAAATCAATTGTTGCATTACCAGCACTATCATAATTTAATAAGTTTTTTAATGTTTCATTATCAAAAGGTTTTAACTGATAATCAACATCATAAATTAAATCTGTTCTGGCTAGTTGTTCTTTTACTTGTTTAATAATTTCTTGTTTAATTAAATCAACGGTCGTTAAATTCATTTTAATTGTTCAAAATGATAGTTTACCTAAATCCTGATAATCAACAGGATTAGGATCAGGTTCAACACGTTGTGATTTAACATCCGAAACGTATTCTTTTCAATAACTCATAACTTGTTCAAAAGTTAATTCTTGCATTCTTTTGCTAGTTAGTTGTTTATACTTAACTAAATAATTTTTTAAGTGCAACCCTTGCGTAGTAGTTCAAAAATCAACAGCAATACGAGGGTTATTTAAAACATCTAAAAATTTCAAATATTTATTTTGATAATCTTGGCCAATTAAAATAAACTTATTAGCTGTTGCACCTTTCTGATCAGTAATTAAATAATGATAATTACCAGCTCAACTTCAATAACTACCTTTATCATCAGTAGCAATGGTTTTCTTATCAGTTGGATTAAGTAATTGATTATCTACTTTTGCTCGAGTAACTGTTTTAACTCACGGGTCACTAAATAATTGCTGAATTCCCATGCCACTAACACTGCCTTCAGCAACGAACCCTGGTTCATAATCACTATCATTGTTAATAACATTACCATCTTTATCTAAAGGAAAAGGATTATTAGCTTGATGTTTAACTCAAATTATTTGGGTTTTAGTTCCTGTTACTTCGTTAACTTCGCGATCATAATTAGGATTTGGTGAACCATCAGGTAAACTTGGGGTAATTAAACTTTTCTGGTTTTCATTACCTGGTTTATCAGGGTCTCAAGAATATCACTTTAAAGCTAATGGTGGAACATTTTGTTTAATTAGATAAGTAACTTCATGGTTACCGATTACTTCTCAAGTTTTTAAGTCGTGCTTTTCTAATAAAATATGATATTCATTGATTGGTTTATCGTCATTATCTTTCGTTTGACTATCAGTCATATTAAAAACAAATTTATTATTAATTGTTTCAATTGGAACACCATTGACTTTCATTGTTTCACTACCATCTGGTGCACCATCAAAAACAATTTGTGCTGTTGTGCCATAAACATCTTTTGATTGTCATTTAGTTGGTTTGTCTTCGACCAGTTCACCAGCATCATTCATGACAATCCCAGGATTAATTGTTAATCGTTTTGCTAATGTTTTATCCCAATAATTTTTTGATAAATTAACTTTAATATAAACATTAAAAGTTCACACAACTTGGTTTTTAGTTGATGGATTATAAAACTTCATTGTTACTGTTGCACTATTAGTTTTATCACTATAAGCATATGCACCAATATATTGTTTTCATTTTTCATAATAACTGCCTAATGTTTGTTTAATTAACGTATCTAAAGCCGATTTTTCTGCTGGGATGTTATTAGTATCAACTAAACTCGAACTAAAATCAGATTCAATTTCAATTGTTTTATTGTTAATATTAGTATCCATTTTGGTTTTAACAATATCAGCATCTTTTTGAAATTGGTTCGTAACATTAACTGTTAAATCAATACTAACACCTCCAATTTGGGTTCAAAGAACATAATAATCAAAACCTGGCTAAAGCTTTGATGATCATTATCAATATCTAAAGTAAATATTCAAGTACGTGCTCAATTAGCTTCATATGGTTTAGCTCAAAAATCAAAGGCAAAAATACTTTTGCCATTTTTAATTTGTTGATTTAAATAAGTAATTGTCTTAGTTTCAAAATTTAGATTTTTACCATATTTTCAACCAAAACCACGACTAATTTAAACTCCAAATTTAATTTGAATATTATTAATTTGATAATAAGTTGGAATATTTGGATAAAGATAATGTTCAATTGAATCTCATCAACCTGAAGGACTACGTTCGCCATTAAATTTTAAATTTTCTTCATAAGCATAACTATAAATTAATTGCTGCTCTTGTGGTAATTCATCACTATAACTAATTGTTGCAACTTCTTTTAATGGTTTAGTAAATCAAGTACTAGGTACTGCTAGCAATAAAATTGCTAATAAAGTTTTTTCATGTTTTAACCTCCTTTGGTCATAAAAAAATCATAAAAACTATTAAATAACTAATGAAATTAGTTAGCAAAATAATTAATATGACTTTAATTGTTAATAAAATTATTTTATTTATACTTTAAATTCATACTTTATAGATAAATGTTTTAAATCCTTCAATTTCTAATTGAAAACGTTTTTCGTTTTCATCATATTTTAATTTAAAACATATTGCATAATCAGAAATATTTAATTCTTTTTTTCTTGTATATTCTTGAAAATAAGTATGTAAACGTTCTTCATTAAATTTAATAAAATCTGAGATTTTTATCCTTTTGTCTTTAAAATTATGTAATGTAAAATTTCTAAAAAATTCATTTAAATTAACTTTTTCTAATGTGCTTCAAACATAATTCATAGTTAATTCTTCAACTAATTGAAAAAATAATAAGTTTATTTTTAAAAAATAGTACTGATCTAAAAATTCTTCAGATATGTAGGAACCATGAATTGTAGGATTTCTTATTTCTAATCCACTAGCATGATATTTAGCAAATAAATAATAATTTAAAATAACTTTAGCATTGTCTGATAAGAAAAAATTAAGATATTTACTTGGTTTAAAAATTGGTCCATCTTTAATATTACTATAATCCATAGTACCTAAGTAACGAGAAAAAGATTGATTAATGTCTTTAATATCATCAGAATTTTCCATTTCAATTTTTTCAATAAAAATTTTAATAAAATTTTCAATTGCTGATAATAATAAAGCAATTTTTTTTCAATATACAAAGGGACTTTGAATTTCCTTATTTTGTCTTTCTTCACTTAGTTGATCAATGATTTCATAATAACGAGTAATAAAAAAGTTTCTTTCTTTTTCAGCTACTCCCAAATCATAAAGAACAGATTCTAAAATATCTTTAAAATTATCAGTATAAATAGTAAATATTTCTTCATCATTAAATAATGATAAAAAAAGTTGAAATTTTATACTCTGATTTAATTCAATATCCTGTGAACTTTTACCATATGTGCCTGTTGAATTATTAAACAAATCTCTTCAAGGATTTTTAGTTTCACTTTTATAACTAAAAGCAGTTTGATTTTCTGAATCATAAAATCAAGTTTTTCTACCAGTATTTTTAATATCATCTTTAGTTTTGTTAATATATTCATTATATTTTTCTCATTCTTCTTCATTGTTAAATAATTTGTAAGAAAATTTACTTTTATTTCCTTGATTTGAATTAAATAATTGCTCTCTTAAATTTTTATATCATAATGAAAGATTAGTAGTACACCTAAACTTTAATCCATACTTGTTTACAAGATTAATAAAATTTTCAGCACTTGAAATTTTATAAAAGGCATCATCAATTTGATCAATTTGTTTTTTACAATAACAAGTAATTTCTTCTTGTAATTTTATATTTTGTTTGCCTTCTTCGCCTTTTTTATTTTGGATTAAATTTAGATAAGTATCAAGTAAGTCCATATTTGGAATTAAATTTTCTTGGTTTTTTATTTTATTTTCAATAAATTTTTTAAAATTTTCAACTATAAGATTTTTATGTTTAATATTGGATTTTAAAAACTTAGGATAAAAATATGGTATTTTATCAATTAATAAGATTAAAGTTTTAACTTCTTCTTCCGTATTAAAAAATGAACTATTAGTTAATAAATGATTAAGAAAAATGTTTAAAATAGAACTATAAGAAGCTGAATGTTCTAATAATTGTTTTTTAAAATCGTCTGAAATAATTAGCTTGATATTATTTAAAATATAATCTCTAAAAATTTCAGTTACTGAATTTACTTCTTTTAATTTTAAACTTTTAAAAATGTTATTAATATCATCAATATATTGATTCTTTATTTGCAAATTCCAACTATAATTTGAATTATTATGTTTTATGTCATTTTCCAGTAAAAATAAGTTTAAAAGATAAAAACCAAAAATAAAATCTTCAATTAATAAATTATAATAACTTTGATAATCATTAACTTTTTGCAAAATAAAATCTCTATTTTTTTGAAAATCGGTAACAATTCAATTTGTTGATATATCTCTTAAACCATAATATTTAATTCATTTTAAATTAATTTGTTTTACTACTGACATTCCCTACTCCTAGTTTAACTTTTTACTTTATAATCATTTTATCATCTTAACCTGACTGACTCATAAAAAAAATCATAAAAACGATTAAGTAACTAATGAAATTAGTTAACAAAATAATTAATATGACTTTTGTTCAAGCTAATACTTTTTTGGTTTTTATTGGCGTAATTGTTTGGGTTTTCCTAATCTTATTATGTTTTCTTCAAATTCATAAAACAATAAAAAAGCCCAGCATATTACTGGTCATTGTTATCATTAGAAATTGTTCCATTTGTTGCATCCCTCGTTTTCTGTTTAACTAAATTTTCTAATTCTGCAATTTTATTAATTAACGTTTGTTTCATTTCTTGTGATAAAGGATCTAAGGTTTTTTTCTTGTTATATTCTTTCAGTAAAGTTTTTAAATTAGTGATTTCAGTCTTAATGTCAGTAGCTACTAAAGCTTTAACTGCATCATCAAGAATAGAATCTTGCTTATTAGCAATTTGCGGAAAATAAAAACTTTTCTTAAAGTCATAATAGTATTTCGGATAAAAATTAATTAACGTTAAATTAACTTTATCTGGTACTTGGCCATGATAATAAGGCTTTGATTGATATCAAGGTAAAAGTTTTACTTTAGCAGGTAATTGCTGACTATAAACAACGATTGCTTCATTATTTGGTAATTGAATTAATTCACTAGCACTAATTAAATTAGTATGATCAAGATTAGCTTGGGGACTTTGATTTTTACCTTTACCAGAGACACTAACTTTTAATAAAGTTTTTTGGCCAATCATTTCTGAGTATTTTTTTGCTGTTTCTAAATTCATCGTTTGCAAGAAGATATGAAGACTACAGTTAGCAAAAATAACATTAGCGATTGCTTTATTGTATTTAGTTTCTAATTGACTAAAGGCTTGAATAACTAATTGAAAGAAAATATTTCTGCTTCGTGCAACAGTAATCATTGCTTCCATATTAGTAATTGCTGGCAAATTGGCAAATTCATCGCATAAAAAATACACAGGGCATATTAATTTACCACCATTACCATTAGTTTGTGCTACTAAAGCTTTATAAACTTGGCCGATAAATAATGAAACAAAGAAATGATGTTCAATTCGTTCATCGGGAACAATAATAAAAATAACCGTTGGTTTTAGTGATATTTCATTAAAATTTAAATCATTTTGACAAATAATATTTTGAATTAATGGTTCTTCAAATAATTCTAATTCTGTTGTTGCTGTCCCATAAATACCACTTAATTGCCCACCCATCGAACTTAAAATTGTATTTGCTGCTGTTTTAGCGGCACTAGTTTTAGTTCGAGTTTTTAATCATTTTAACATCTCATCTTGTTGGGAAATAATATGAGTAATTGTTGCTAAATTAAATTTTTCTAAAGGTATATATTGCTTAATTAACTGTAATTCTTCTTCACATGTTAAAACAGGATTCATTTTTAAATATTGTTCTAAATCTTCAATTAACGCTAAAGTAACAGCTTTAAATAATTTTCGGGCATTTTTATTTCAAAAACTATTACTATCTTGATGATCATCAGGATACAAGCTAATCGTTAAATCTTTCAAATCATTACGCATTTCTGCTTGTAAGACTAATTGTTCTTGATGTAAAACTTGATCACATTGTCGATTACTATAAAATCACTGCTTTTGATAAACTCAATAATATCTTTTAATTTTGCTCAAACATAACTGACACGAATATTGCTTGTGTGAGTAACAAAGAATGTTATAATCACTAATTTCATTGCGATTAGTTTTTTCTTGTTTGCTTAACATGATAATCCGTACTTGCAGTCATTTATCATAAATCGTAGCTAAAGGGTTTCAACTAATTGAATTAGCAGCATCACGTAAATTTAAAATTTTAATATCAAAACCCTGTTCTTGTAATAATTGTGATTGACTTTGATATAATTCGCCTTTTGGATCACAGTAATAATCATACTTGGTTTAATGGTACTAAAGGCATTAGTTTGAATCGTTGGAATTACTAATCCTTGAGTTTTACCACTTCCTGTGCCACCAATGATTAAGCAATGAGTATTACTAGCTAAGTTAACCAGGGTTTTATTTCCTTGTTTTTCTGAAGCAGCAATAAAGCCACTAGCTTGATGAGAATTATTAAATTGTACTTGTTGGAATAGTTGATTAAATTTTTCTTTAGCAATTCATTTAGCATTACCATAATCATCATTAACAACTTCTTTAGTATGTGGTTTGAGTGGTTTATGTTTAAATCATTTTCAAATAATAATTCAATAGATAAATAGTGTTGCAATAATGATTGGTCAAACTTTAATTAATTCAACTGCTGCTTTAATTCATATTCAAGGACCAGACTTAATAGTTAAATCATGTTTAATAAAATCTAATAATAGACCAATTAACAAATGAATCAAAACAATAAGTAATGGTCAAGTAACCAGGATAATTATTAGAAATCATTTATTTTCTTTAAGAAATTGTTTTATTTTTTTCATAAATTCTCCTTTCTAAAATAAAAAAATAGCCTCTAGCTATTCGAATTTATTGGTTCAAAGTTAATTGTTGCTATAAGTTCTCAAGTTTTAACTCGAGGTTTTTAATTAAGTTATTAGCAGTTTCAAATAATAGTTCACGATCTTTTTGAATTAAGATTAATTGTGCTTTAGCTAATGCTAGTTCTTTTGTTATTTGCATAATTTCTTGTTGTAAATTAATAATTTTTTGGTTTTGTCGTTCAATAACATATTCACGAAAAATAGCATTAGTATTTTTTATTGCTAAATATTGTTTGGCATTACTGTCTATTTTTTGATTAATATCTTTAACAATTTCTAATTCAACAGTGCCTACTTTTCGGATAAAAAAGTTTTCTTTAAGATATGTTACTTGATATGGTTTGATAATTGATTGTTTTTCTAAAAAGTTAGTTTTAATGAGACTATCACCTAAATCTGGTCGATAACGATTATTATTATAAGATGTTAAGGGTATACCATCAACAGTTCCATTAATAATATCGGTAATAATAAAAGGACGAAACAATTTTTCTTTAGTTTTATAAGGTACAGCATAATTAATAATTCAAACGTCCTGGATTGTATATTCTTTTTTCATATTATTTTCCTTTCTAAAATAAAAAAAGAGATAGTATAAACTATCTCACTATGTTCAACGTACATTAAGCAATCACATAAATGTGAAAGATGTAGACCTTAATTTAATTATAATATTTTTAATTTAAAATTCAAGAAAATTAGAATTAAAAACAAATTCTAAAAATTCATTATCTGATTTTACATTTCTATTAAAAAATTTATGTCAAATTAATTTATCAATAATTTTATATAAATCTTCATAATTAAAAGTAATTTCATGAATTTCATCATGCAAAATATTAAATATAAAAAATTTATATTTTTGAGATAATTCTTTTTCTTGTTTTAGTA
>Ga0153972_1000030_pt1 | contig 39890 bp, 36 predicted proteins | sample TSGA056MetaG_FD_104732 | JGI IMG/M metagenome (GOLD analysis project Ga0153972, IMG submission 104732) | Attine ant fungus gardens microbial communities from Georgia, USA - TSGA056 MetaG | ecosystem: Host-associated > Fungi > Mycelium > Unclassified | place: USA: Georgia, George L Smith State...
CAGTTGACTCAATCCTGGACATGGAAATCCTGTTCTCCGGTATACCTCTTGACCAGATGTCGGTTTCCATGACAATGAACGGCGCTGTTTTGCCAATCCTGGCATTTTATATCCTCGCGGCAGAGGAGCAGGGCGTCGATAAATCCGTTCTAAGCGGCACAATCCAAAATGACATTCTAAAGGAATTCATGGTTCGTAATACCTATATCTACCCACCTGAGGCGTCAATGCGCATCATCGGTGACATTTTTGCATACACCTCTAAATACATGCCAAAATTCAACAGCATCAGCATTTCCGGCTATCATATGCAGGAAGCCGGCGCTACCGCCGATATCGAGCTTGGCTACACACTTGCTGACGGCCTTGAATACATCAGAACAGGCCAAAAGGCAGGTCTTTCAATTGATGAATTTGCACCTCGCCTGTCCTTCTTCTGGGCGATTGGCAAGAATTACTTTATGGAAGTTGCGAAAATGCGTGCGGCACGTATGCTGTGGGCAAAAATTGTTAAGCAGTTTGACCCCAAAATGGATAAATCCATGGCGCTGCGTACCCATTCACAGACCTCCGGCTGGAGTCTTACTGCACAGGATCCGTTTAATAACATTTCAAGAACCTGCGTTGAAGCAATGGCAGCTGCTTTGGGTCACACCCAGTCGCTTCACACCAACGCTCTTGACGAAGCTATCGCACTTCCAACAGACTTCTCAGCGCGAATTGCCCGTAACACCCAGCTTTACATTCAGGACGAGACCAGCGTTTGCAAGGTTATCGACCCCTGGGCAGGCTCATACTATGTTGAAAAGCTCACCGATGAGCTTATCCGCAGCGCATGGGCACACATTCAGGAGGTCGAAAAGCTCGGCGGTATGTCAAAGGCTATCGACACTGGTCTTCCAAAAATGCGTATCGAGGAAGCTTCCGCAAGAAGACAGGCTCACATCGACTCTGCTAATGAGAAGATTATTGGCCTGAACTATATGAAGCTTGAAAAAGAGGATGCTCTTGACATTCTTGAAATCGACAACACTGCAGTGCGTCAGGCACAGATTGCAAGACTTCAGAAGCTAAGAGCAAACAGAGACCCAAAGAAGGTTGAAAGCACCCTGAACGCTCTTACTCATTCAATGGAAACAGGCGAAGGCAACCTGCTTGAGCTTGCGGTTGAAGCAGCTCGTGCCAGAGCGAGCCTTGGCGAAATTTCCGACGCAATCGAGAAGGTTTCCGGAAGACACAAGGCAGTTATCCGTTCAATCTCCGGTGTTTACAGCAGCGAGTTTGCAGGAGGCGATTCTATGGACGAAGTTCGCAAAATGACCGACGAATTTGAAAAAACTGAAGGCCGCCGCCCGCGTATCCTAATTGCGAAGATGGGACAGGACGGACACGACAGAGGTGCAAAGGTTGTCGGAACAGCCTATGCTGACATGGGCTTCGACGTTGACGTTGGTCCTCTGTTCCAGACACCTGAAGAGGTTGCGCAGGATGCAGTTGATAACGACGTTCATATCGTCGGCATGAGCTCTCTTGCAGCAGGACATAAAACCCTGCTTCCTCAGCTTGTTGAGGAGCTCGAAAAGCGTGGCCGTGGCGACATCATCGTTGTTGCAGGCGGTGTTATCCCGGCTCAGGATTATGACTTCCTTCGTGAGCATGGCGCTGCTGCAATTTTCGGGCCGGGATCTGTTATCCCTGATTGCGCTAAAGAAATGATGGATATTCTTAATAGCAGAAAAGACTGATTGGAATAATTAATTATGGCTAACAGCTACAAGCCGGAATGGGTTCCTGAGGGCGGAGGAGCAGAATTTGCATCCAAGGTTATGAACGGCGTTGAAGACATACAGCCTAAGAAAGCGAACATCGTCACCGTTAAGGCCTCAAAGCTTACCAAAGACGACTATGTTCAGGGCATTTTAGAGGGTGACAGAATGCTGCTTTCGAGGGCAATAACGCTTATCGAGAGCAATGCGCCGAAGCACTTTGGCATTGCCCAGGAGATAGTTCAGGCTGTTCTTCCGTATACGGGCAAAGCGGTTCGTGTTGGAATTACCGGCGTTCCGGGAGCAGGAAAAAGCTCTTTTATCGAAACTCTTGGCAGCAATTTGTGCAGTCAAGGGAAAAAGGTAGCAGTCCTCGCAGTTGACCCAAGCAGCACGGTATCAAAGGGCAGCATTCTGGGCGATAAAACCCGAATGGAGAATCTTTCAAGACAAAAGTCCGCCTTCATCAGACCCTCACCATCCGGCGGAACTCTAGGCGGCGTCACACGAAAGAGCAGGGAAACCATACTTCTTTGCGAAGCGGCAGGGTATGACACAATTCTGGTTGAAACTGTCGGCGTAGGTCAAGGTGAAACTACTGTCAGGAGCATGGTTGATTTCTTCCTGCTAGTCACAATAACGGGTGCCGGTGATGAGCTTCAGGGCATCAAAAAGGGCATTATTGAGCTTGCTGATGCAATTTTGGTTAATAAAGCCGACGGAAACAACACCCAGAGGGCTTTGGCGACGAAGACCGAATACAACCAAATCTTGCATTATCTTCGCCCTGCAACCGAAGGCTGGACAACGCAGGCATACACCTGCTCGGCACACGAAAACACAGGCATAAACGAAATATGGGCAGTCATCGAGACCTTTATTGATGCTATGAACTCCAACGGAAGACTTATTGAAAGACGCAGACAACAGAGATGGCAATGGGTTCAGGATATGGTCTGGCAGCACGTTCAAAGCTATATAGAAGGAAATGACGGTTTTCAAAAGGGCTTGCAGCAGATGGAAAACAAGCTTCTAACCGAAGAAATTACCGCCACAATGGCGGCCAAATCGCTCATAGAGATTGTTGAGCATGAGCTTGGTAAAAACTGAGTCTGCAAAAGAGAACAAAATAACAAACGGCTGGAAATATGATGATTTCCAGCCGTTTCCTAATTTATGCATTTTAACGTTTCAAATATTTCTTCAGGGTTTTTGTGAACGCGCTGAAGTTAATTGGCTTTGGTAGATGGTCGTTCATGCCTGCTGCAAGACAACGGTCAACGTCTTCTTTGAAAACGTTTGCTGTCATGGCAACAATTGGAATTTTCTTTGCCTTTTCAAAATCCATCTTGCGGATTTGGCGAGCTGCCTCGTAACCGTCCATCTCAGGCATATGAACATCCATCAAGATCATATCAAATAAAAGCGGTTCGCTTTTGAATTTCTCGCAGGCAATTCTGCCGTTTTCCGCCACTACAATTTCAAGGCCCATGCCCTCCGTCATTGCAATAACAATTTCACTGTTAATTTCAACATCCTCTGCCATAAGAAGGCGCTTTCCCTTGAAGATTTCCTTCTCTTCATCTTCGTTATCAGAAGGGAGGTCAACCATAGCGGCTCTGCCACCGAGGCACTCGTTGATACAGTCAATAATAGGCGAGGCGAGCAGCGGCTTTGAAATGAACTTGTCTATGCCAACGCTGTGCGCACTTTCCTGAATCTCCGACCAGTCGGAAGCTGAAACCATGATAATAACGACTCCGTCGCCGTATTTGCGGCGAATCTGGCGAGTAAGCTCAATACCGTCCATTTCCGGCATAAGCCAGTCAATAAACATGATATCAGGCTTTTTTTCCTCAACAAGCTTGAACGCCTCTGCACCGCTTTGTGCGGTGCGGCAGGCGATGCCAACACCCGTAACAATATCGGAGAAATACTCAAGCACAATCTGCGCATCATCAACTACCATGATGTTAATAGTGCTCAGGTCAATGTCAGGGTCAATGCGTGTAACGGAATTTGCAATGCCTTGGCGAGTCATCATCGTGAAGGCAAAGATTGAACCATTGCCCGGGGTGGAGGTAACTGAAATTTCACCTCGCATAAGCTCAACAATTGTTTTGCTGATGGCAAGACCAAGACCCGTGCCGCCAAAGCGCCTGCTGATAGTGTTGTCCGCCTGCTCAAAGCTCTGGAACAATGACCCGATCTTGTCAGGATCAATACCAATTCCATTGTCAATGACCCGAATAAGTAGCTTGGCTTCTCTTGTGGCAACCTGCAAAGGCTCCGCAAGGCTGATGTGCAGGGTTATTTCGCCATCGTCCGAAGTAAATTTATTTGCATTGGAAAGCAGGTTCATAATAACCTGGGTAAGCCTCTGCTGGTCTGAAACAATAGTTTTTGGAACGTCGTTATCAACCTTAATCATGAAGCTCTGGTGCTTTTCGTTAATGCGGTAAGTCATCATATCTGCGATTCTGGCCAACATACTCTCAAGATTAAAATCGGTGGGTGACAAAACGAACTTGCCCGATTCAATTTTGGACATATCAAGAATATCGTTGATAACGCCCAAAAGGTGGTCGGAGGCATCAGAAACCTTTTCAAGGCAGTATGTCATTTTCTCAATGTCGCCGGACTTTTTCGCAACGGCTGTCATGCCGATAATTGCGGTCATAGGAGTTCGTATTTCGTGGCTCATGTTGGCAAGAAAAGCGGTTTTGCTGCGCTCGCTGGCCTGCGCCAAATCGCGAGCGGCAATAAGCTCCCTTTGCTGCTCCTGCAATGCCAAAATACCCTGCTTTATATCACGTAAATCACGACCATATGCTATAATCTGTCTCTTGCCGCCGAAATCTGCTGATCTAAGTATTATCTCGGTTGGGATTATTTCCCCGCTGGCATGACGATGAAGCCACTCAAAACGGGAGTCAGCTTTGTCAATATTATTAAGCAGAATCTTTCTGCTTGCTGTAACACTGTCTTGACCATCGGCTTGAACGTCTGCTGAATACTTTGTAAACAGAGATGTCAAAATATCCTGCTTATCGGAAGCGCCTAACAGCCGGACCGCCTCTTGGTTGCATTGGGAAATGCTGCTATCCTCGTTGATAACAATGCACGCCAACGGGATTCTTTCAAGCATATCCTCGAAGCGGTCGCTAACAGTCTCCGGCTCTTTTATCTGCAAATTATTGCCTGTTACGTCTACAAGCATGCCTTGAATAAGCTCAAGACTGCCGGACTGGTCTCTGGTAGCGACATTGGCGCAAGCATAAACTAGCCGCCATTGGGGAGTCGACATTTTCTTAATACGGACAGAATTGTCGCCGCAGCTAGCGCCGTAGGCAATATCAGAAATCCCTTTGAGCAGCATCTTGCTATCATCGGGATGGCAATATGTTTTTAAAAATTCAGACCACGAAACTGCATAGCAAGACTGTTCAATTCCAAAAAGGGATAGAATTATATTCCTGCCGCAGAAAGAAATTATGTCCTTGGGAATGTTGATTTCATAGGCAGACAACCCACCTAAATTAAGGATATTGGAAATATAAGCTGACATAAAGTCATTGCTACTATTCTCTATTTGTTTCATATCAATCTTCCCCTCATTAAATTTGCTATAAATCTCCATTTTCCATTATACCAACATTTCATGAAGAAGCAAGACAATTATATGTAGCAGACAAAAAATATACATGTATTAGGTTTCGTACAAGGTAGCTATATTGTATATTCGCCGCTTCATTTCTGAGCGGATATGCAACGGCTCTATACACTCGCATTTATCCCCAAAACTAAAAAGAATATTGTAGTAGTATTCGTTCTCTATGAAAGGAAAACTAACAATGTAATGCTCATCGCCGTCTGGCGAAAAGTGTTCATAAGCGCAATAATCAAGTACCCTGTCCATGACGGATTTATGAATACGAATTATGATTTTTGCTTGCATAGTTGCCAAAAAATCACTAAAATCTAACTGCGGTTTTTGATAATCTCGTGGCGTAAAAAATTCCTCTTGTATTTGTAGGTTTGACATGCGGGATAGTCTGAATAAGCGAAAATCATTTCTTTTATGGCAATACCCTTGTAAATACCAATGACTACTTTTCAATACAAGCTGATACGGCTCGGCTGATCGTGTGGTTTTATTTCCGCGGTGGGTTATATATTCAAACGAAAGTAGCTTGTTTTCCTGTAAAGCTGTTTTGATAATTTCTAAATATGGTTGTATGTTCCTGTTGCCCATCCACGGACTTAAATCTATATATATTTGATTTGCTTTTAATTCAATGTCTTTCGCTCTGTCGGCGGGGATAAAGCTCTTGACTTTCGCAAGGGCGTTTACCAGCTCATCACCTCGTACTATGTTGGAAAGACTGGAAAGCCCCATCAAGAGAGCGGAAAGGTCGGCAGTAGAAAAGACCTTTTTATCAATCTTGTATTCCTGCATGATTTCAAAGCCTCCGCCCACTCCCGACGCCCCGCGAACAGGAATACCCGCCATGTTGATAGCGTCTATGTCGCGGTAGATTGTGCGGGGTGAAACTTCAAACATATCTGCTAACTCCTGTGCGCCTATACGCTCTTTTTCAAGGAGTATTATAATAATGCTAATAAGCCTGTCAATTTTCATCTGACAGCCGCCTTTCAAAATTTCTTTTTATCATTATAGATTGTTGACATACTGCTGTCAACAATTACAAGGTATAATAAAAAAACAAACAAATCAATGAAAATGGAGAAAATTTATGTTTACAATCTACGTTTACGTTCTTGATACTTTAGCCGACTGGGAACTGGGATATGTAATTTCGGAGCTAAATTCCGGTCGATTTTTCAAAAAGGACGCGCAGCGTGTATCGCTCAAAACGGTTAGTTATTCTAAAGAACCAATCAATACAATGGGCGGGATGACAATAGTGCCCAATTGCTTAATTGATGATATTGTTGTGAGTGAAACAAGCGTGTTGTTATTACCGGGCGCGAACACATGGAACGACCCAAAGCATGGCGCTATCATCGAAAGAGCAAGCGAATTTCTCTCTTTAGGCGCTACGGTGTGTGCAATCTGTGGGGCTACCGCTGCGCTTGCGGGCTTCGGGCTATTGGATAAGCGTCCGCATACCAGTAATGGACCGGGATTTCTTGAAATGGCTTCTCTCGGTTATAAAGGGCAAAGTTTTTATATAGACAAGCCATCTGTAGCGGATAACAACCTTATTACTGCAAGTTCCACCGGAGCTTTGTTGTGGGCGAAACAAATTATTGAGCATTTAGGTGTTTTTGAGTCAAACACACTGGAATCTTGGTATGAATATTTTAGTACCGGTGAGCCTAAACATTTCTTTGCCCTCATGCAAACTTTGCCGTCTAGCAATGAAAACTAATCCACCTTTGTCATAAACAGATTAAAATCTACCAAGCACAATCTGAAAAATGCCTTACTAGAAGGGAAAGGGATGGCTGATCTTTGCAACAAGCCTAAATTCACCAGCCTATTTTTTCATCAATGAATACATGAGTGCGTTGATAATGGCGGCAGCAACGTTGCTGCCGCCTTTTCGGCCTCTTGCTACAATGCAGCTAATGCCGCTTTCAATAAGCCTTTCCTTGCTCTGGGCAACGTTCACAAAGCCAACAGGAACTCCAACCACTATTTGGGGGTTAAGCTTGCCAGCGTCTGCAAGCTCGCAAATTCTAAACAGCGCCGTCGGCGCATTGCCGACCACAAAAATGCCGTCTGGGTAAAGCAGCGCTGCCTTGTTTACTGCGGCAACCGAGCGTGTTGTTGCGTTCTCCTTTGCCGCCAAGGCAACGTCCTCGTCGGCTATAAAACACACTGTCTCACTGCCGAAGCTGGCGGCGGCGCTTTTGTTTATACCCGAACGTGACATCTGAGTGTCCGTAATAATCGTTGCGCCGCAGTTGATTGCGGTGTGCACCTTTTCGATAACATTTGTCGAGAAATAAAGGCTGTCTGCATAATCAAAGTCCGCTGTAGTGTGGATCACTCGCTTAATAATAGGCTCAGCGCCGGCGGGAAAGCGCCGTTCTCCAAGCTCCTGCGTAATAATTCTGAAGCTTTCGCTTTCGATTTCATTCGGCAGCATTTTTCCACTTTCCATGCTAACGCTCAACTCCCATCATTTTATAAATCGCATCAATGTCAATACTTTGCCGCATAGTGGCCGCCAAAAGATCAAACTGGTCTTGCTTGTGCGCCTCGTAGTCAAATATTTCGGTTTCGTTTTCAAGCCCCTTCTTCTCAAGCAGGTGCGCTGCAAGTCTTTGTGCAATTTCGCCGCTGTCAAACAGTCCGTGAACATAGCTACCGAGAACATTCCCGGAAACAACGCCGTCTGATATATTGGTAATAAGATGCGAAAATGCGTTTGCAGACGGCGATGGTACGCTCCTGCCCATATGAATTTCATAGCCTTCAAAGCTTGCGCCGGACAAAAAAGAAAACTCGCCGTCTAACTCCATAACCGTGCCGGTAACACGAGTGCGCCATTTTTGCGTTTCAAAGCTTGTGGAAACGGGCAAAAGCCCTAAGCCGCAAACTTCTCCGCCAACTTCAACCCTCATTGGATCGCAAATGCGCTCACCAAGCATCTGATATCCGCCGCAAATGCCGATAATGAGCGTGCCTTTTTCCGCAAGACGCTTAATCTTCGCCTCTAAACCGCTTTGTCTTAGCCATAAAAGGTCCTCAATTGTATTCTTTGTTCCGGGTAAGATAACAACATCGGCTCCTTCAAGCTCTTGTGCTGCTTTAACATATCTGACGCCTAGGACAGGATGGTTCGCCAGAGCCGTAAAGTCGGTAAAATTTGAAATATGCGGCAGGTGAACCGCAGCTATATCAATTGGTTTGCCGCTTAAATGCGAAGATAGCCTTGTCGAAACGCTGTCCTCATCGTCAATATCAAGATTAACCCACGGAACAACTCCGACAACCGGGATGCCGCACAAATCCTCAAGCTGCTTTAGTCCGGGACGAAGAATCTCAATATCGCCACGGAATTTATTGATGATTATACCCTCTATCCTGCTGCCCTCTTCCTTGTCAAGAAGTATCACAGTGCCATAAAGGCTTGCGAAAACGCCACCCCGGTCTATATCGCCTACAAGCAAAACAGGGGAGGAGGCCATTTTCGCCATGCCCATATTGACAAAATCCTCGCCCTTCAAATTGATCTCCGCAGGACTTCCTGCACCCTCAATTACGACAATGTCATTTTTGGCGCTAAGCGTATCAAAGGCAGACTGAATTATCGGACGAAGACTGACTTTCTCCTTGTAATAATCCATTGCCTTTAGCGACTTCCAAACCTCACCATTCACGATAACCTGACTTTTGGCGTCGCCCATCGGTTTTAGCAAAACAGGATTCATAAGCACTGACGGCACAGCATTTGCAGCCTCGGCTTGAGTCACCTGCGCTCTGCCCATCTCTAGCCCTTCGGTCGTGATGAAGCTGTTAAGCGCCATGTTCTGGCTTTTGAACGGCGCAACCAAAAAGCCGTCCTGACTGAAAATTCGGCATAGCCCCGTTGCGATAATGCTTTTCCCTACGTTGGATGCCGTACCTTGAATCATAATTGGCTTAGCCATTGATAACCTCCCTAATCAATTCTATAAGTCGCTCGTTTTCGCTTCTTGTGCGAATCGCTATGCGGTAATATCCCTGTCCGAGTCCCCTGAAGGCTCTGCAATCACGAATGAGTATGCCGTTCTTTGCAAGGGCGCTTGCAAGATTTATTTCTGAAATGTAAAAGAACAGATAGTTGGCTTCACCCATAGCCGATGAAATGCCAAGGCTTAATAACTCCTTCTTAAGAAAAGCTTTTTCCTTTTCAATAAGTTTGAGTGAGTGATCAACATATTCTGTTTCGCCAATAGCCGCGAGACCTGCTGCCTGTGCAAGAGATGACACAGACCAGGGCTGGCGGCATTCCTCCATACGGTCTATGAAAGCCCGATCACCTGATATACCAAATCCAAGGCGAAGGCCGGCCATACCGTAAAGCTTTGTGAAGCTGCCAAGGATAAAAAGCAAGGGGTATTTGCTGATTTTTATTTTCTTGCTAAGCGACTTTCCGTTCGGAACAAAATCCAGAAAGCACTCATCAAGAAAAAGTCTTGTGCCGCAGGAAGCGCACTTTTCGATGACATCATCAAGCAGTTTACCATCAATTAGCTGACCTGTCGGATTGTTCGGCTGGCAAAGAAAAAGCACGTCGCTTCCTTCAATTTCGTCTAATATTTTTCCGTCAAGGCGAAAGCTGTTTTTGGCAGAAAGTTCGTAATAGATAATCTCGCAACCGGCAGCTTTAAGAGCACCCTCGTACTCCGAGAAACTGGGAACCGGCAAAAGCGCTTTTCTAGGGCGGCAAGCCGCCGCAAAAAGATACATAAGTTCGGCAGAGCCGTTCCCGAAAATTAGCTGCTCAGGACAAATTCGGAGAGAATCGGCAAGCACATTTGATAGATGCCTTGAATATGGGTCGGGATAAAAATAAGCGTCATCAAAAGCGTCAATCACTGCGTTTTTTACACCGCCAGGCATCCCCATAGGATTCAAACTTGCAGAAAAATCAAGCGGAGTTTCGCCGTATTGCTTTTTGTAGCTTAAAATATCGCCGCCATGAGGATTTTTCATTGGGGTACTCCTGTCAAAAAAATAATATTAAGCCTCGCATCAAAATACAAAGCATGAAACATAGCGCTGCCGCCAAAAGCTCTAATTTACAAGCCTTGGGGATAAGCTGCGGAGAGGGCTTTGAAATATCGTCACCAATCGTAGGCTTTGGCACAGGCACTCCGCCGTATATGGACGTGCCGCCAAGCTGCATACAAAGTGCACCGGCACAGGCTGCCTCAGGCCATGCCGAATTGGGGCTATTGTGGTTTTGGTGATCTCGCTTGAGAATGCGCCATGCGCCCCTGCCGTCAAAGCCGCAAAGCCATGCTGTGGCAACCGTTAGAAATCCTGTAAGCCTGGCAGGGATATAATTTGCAACATCGTCAATCCTAGCTGCAGCCCTGCCAAAATAAAGGTATTTTTGCGTTTTATACCCGATCATACTGTCCATAGTGTTGATTGCTTTGTAAAGAAAGGCAAGCGGAGCGCCGCCAAGTGCGAAGAATATCATCGGAGCTACGACACCGTCAGAGGTGTTTTCGGCAACAGTTTCAACCGCAGCCTTAATAATTGAAGCGATGGTGAGTTCTTCGGTGTCCCTGCCAACAATCATACTGATGGCCTTGCGAGCTTTTTCAACATCGCTCTCCATAAGCGGCTGAAAAACTTGTATTGCGCTTAGAGCTAAGCTTTTTGCAGCCAGCACCTGCCAGCACATAATACTTTGTATCGCCAAAACCGCATATTTATTCCACATAGAAGTCAGCCAAAGCAGCAAAAACGGGACAGCAATGCTCAAAAGGCATACTAAAAATACAAGAACAGCCCCGCCAATAATTTCTCCCTTATTTGTATTGGGAAAGATTCCCCTTATTAGCATTTCAAGACTGCTTATTAACCATCCGATCGCCTGCACAGGATGAGGAAGCCACTGAGGGTCGCCAATTATAAGATCCAATGCAAAACCGATTATAAGGGCAACAAAAATCGTCATAATGCGCCTCTTTCTCGAATCAGCACAAGCTTCTCATCAGAGTATTCTAGCTCATAGCCTGTTCCGCAGGGAACTGACCAGCTAAAATAATCTCTTTGCGTAGCTGAAAGGGCGCTCAAAATTGCCATAATCGTACCGCCATGCACAACAAAATACAAGGGCGCAGTCTCGATTTGAACAATATCTAAAAAAGTCCGAACGCATCTGTCGGTGAAGTGCTTTTTATCCTCGCCATTTGGGCAGGTGCGACTGCATCCCGATTCAAGCCACTGCACATAGTCGGGATTATTAACTAAATCGGCATAGCTCTTGCCTTCAAAATCTCCAAAGTCTATCTCGTCAAGGTCTCCGCACTGAATTATTTCTGCGTTCGGATATAAAATTCGGGCGGTCTGCTTCGTTCGAATTTTTCCGCTTGTATAGACCTTTAAAACCGACTCGTCGGGCTTATTTTTACTAAGAGCGTCAATACCCTCGGCACAAAGCGGATCGTCGATTCTGCCAATATATTGTTTTTTCAAATTTGTCTGCGTCAGGCCGTGGCGCAGCATCACTATTCGCATGGCAAAGTCCCCTTAATAGCCTGCGCAATGCCACAAGCAACACGCACAACTGTGTTTGCTTCCCTTGCAAGGGCACAGCATGCCTTGCCGACTTCATCCCGCCATTTCCTCTCGCCTGCATCCAAGGGCACAACGCCGCAGCCAACCTCGTCGCAGCAGATAATGTCCTTGCTGCCGAGGGCGTTAAGCCATCCTTCGTCAAAAAAGCCGTTTTTGCGGATGATTTCATGTAGACCATAAAGTACAGGCTCGTTTCCGTCTATACTTTCACCAAGGCAATTTTCGCCGAAGCCCAGCGATCTAATATATTCATTTTTCCCGGCGCCCATTGCACCAATAATCAAAATCATGAGCCACTCCCTAAAATAAGCCTTGATACAATGGTTAGGCACAAAAGCGAAACAAGCTCGCAAACCTGCACAAACCAGCCTGCTAAATCACCCGAAAGACCTCCAAATGCCTTGATTAGCCATAGCCTGTACACAGCGAAAACTGTCAGAGCTCCAAATATTGCCGCAGCTGCACTCAATCCGCCTATAATAATCATCGCCGCAATTAAAATAGCGCCCACAAAAACAAGAATAACACCCGTAGTTCTTTTCGCAGCGCCATCAGCAAAGGCGCTCGCAAGTCCGCTTCCGGCGGCGTTTGGGAACCAGACGACCGCAAGTCCTGAAAGGCAGCGACTTAAGACAAAGACGAGACCGAAAACGCCCACTAATCTGTAATCGCTGTAAAGCTCGCTTGCAATTGCCGCAAAGGCGAGCAAATAGCAGCAAACTGCAATTACCGCAAAAGCGCCTGAGTGAGGGTCTTTTAATATTTCCCGCTTTCTCTTGGCGTCTGCGTGGGACGACAAAGCGTCAACCGTATCACAGAATCCGTCAAGATGGATTGCGCCTGTAATCAAAACGGGTATTAGCGCAAAGCCAACACCACGAAGAAAGCTGCCGAAGCCTAAAACCTCACACAAAAAGTTCCAAAGCAGCAAAAAAAGACATATGAAAACTCCGACAATAGGGAAGAACGCCATCACAAACCGCATGTTTTTGCCATGCCAATCAACGGTCGGCATTGGGAAACGGGAAAACATTGATATTGAGATGACTAGAGACCTAAGGATGTGCATAAATCTTCACCTTTCAGAAAAATCGGAATTGCGCACACCGTTTCGGCGCAAATGTCACTATCGGAGGCTATGCAGCGGTTAAGCTGTGCCAAAAGGCGCTGGTATTCCAGCGTTTCTGGAGCGTATAAAACTCCGTCGGAGCAGATATCGCAGCTTACAATTATAAGATGCTTCACCTTTTGCTTTAGCGATGCAAGGCCCGATAAAACCGCCTCCTGTGCATTGAACGCATCTGACGAAAACATTTCGTTAGCAGTTAGATTAGCAAGGCATTCAAGTAAAACTGCGCAGCCGCTGTCAACTGCTATACTTGAAAGATTTGTGTATTGCTCAACGGTTTCAAAACCCTTGCCCTGACGCATTTTACGATGCCGTTCTATCTTGTCTTCGTCCTCCTTGTCAAAGGGCTGCATCGTTGCAATATAAATTTTTCGCTCGGCCTCCAAGCCGCAAAGAAACCTTTCCGCCAAGGCGCTTTTTCCGCTTGAAGTACCACCATAAATAAATATCTGCATTATTTTAACGGCTTATATGACTCGATACTGACCTCTTCAAAGGTCTGCATTTCACCATAGACAGCGAAGGCCATATCTAAAAGCGGCAAAGCCGCTACAGCTCCTGTGCCTTCGCCAACACGCATTGCCGCATTTATAAGCGGCTTGCGACCCAACGCCTCCAGAACCATTGCGCCGGCCGGCTCGGCGGAAACGTGGCTTGCCAGCATAACCTGCCTTGCCTCTGGGCAAAGCTTTATGGCGCAAAGCGCTGCGACGCAGGATATAAAGCCGTCAAGCAAGACAGGAATTCGGTTTATTGCCGCCCCAATGAAAACACCGCAAAGTCCTGCAATATCGAAGCCTCCAAGCTTTGAAAGAATATCGATCACATCATCTCTGTCGGGGCAGTTAATCTTTAGTGCCTGTTTTATTGCCGCAATCTTGCGGTTTAGCCCGTCGGAGGATAGCCCTGCACCACGACCTGTTACCGCCTCGACCTCTTTGCCGAGCAAAACTGCTGCAATGGCACTGCTTGTTGTTGTATTGCCGATGCCTACTTCGCCTGTGCAGAGAATTTTGTTGCCTTTTTCCCCTGCCATTTTCGCAAGGCCGATTCCATAATCAATAGCTTGTAGCGCTTGATCCCGGGTCATCGCTGAGCCTTGGCTTATGTCAAAAGTTCCGTCCGCTATGCGGCAGTTGATAAGAGCGTCTAACGGCAATTTCTTATTAATTCCCATGTCAACTGCCATAACATCGCACGAAGCGACTTTTGCCATTTTGCTAACAGTCAGAGAGCCTGAAACAGCATTTTTGACAAGGGTCGCCGTAATGTCGCTACCCGTCTGAGTAACGCCTTGCGAAACAACACCGTTGTCAGAACAAAGTATCAAAAGCGCACGCTTTTCAATAGTGTATTTGGCGTTCCCTGTAATGCCGGCAATCTGCGTGACGGCATCCTCAAGAAGCCCAAGACCTCCCAGCGGCTTGGCAATTTTGGCCCACCGCTCAAGAGCAGCCTTTTCGGCAGCTATACTGATTGGTGGTATGTGATCTCCAAATACTAAACTATACAAGGTTATTTTTCTCCTTATAACTTGCTGCGGCCTTAACAAAGTTTTCAGCCACTTTGGGATTTGAACAGAAATATAAATGCGGAAAGCCTGCATATAAGCTCTCGGTTGCTATGCAGCACTGCCAGGATTTATTGCTTTTGGGCTTTCTTGCAGCAAAGTCGCTCCCGTTTTGCGTTGTGTCCCAATAATGAAATTCGTGCGCATTAATTGTTTCGCCCGCCTTGCACAACAGATTATCTTTTTGTGCCGTCATTCCGATGTAACCAAAGCGCCGCAAGGCTTTTCTGCGAAATGCGTCAAAGTCGAGCGCACCGACCATGCTCCATAAAACGCCCTTATCGTCTTCAAGGTTTTTTCCAAGGTACATGAAGCCACCACATTCGGCAATTGTTGGCATTCCGCTTTTTACCGCCGCTAGAATTGCAGTTTTAATATCCGAGTTTTCTGAAAGCGCCTTGGCATGAAGCTCGGGATAGCCGCCGCCAATGTAAAGTGCGGCGGCATTTTTTGGAAGAGAGCCGTCACTCAAAGGGCTAAACGGCAAAATTTTGCCGCCAAGCTTCTCTATCAGCCTAAGATTCTCATCGTAGTAAAAGCAGAACGCCTGATCCATTGCAACAGCAATACAGGTGTTCTCGGTTATCGCTGATATTTTGGGAAGCCTGCCTTCAAGCTGCGGCGCAGACTTGGCAAGCTCCAATAAGCCGTCAATATCAATAGTTTTCTGCGCCTCGCACGCAAGCAATTCCACTTTTTCTATCAGCGATGTGACATCGTCGGGTGTAACAAGTCCCAGATGGCGGCTTTCAATTTTTGCCTCCGGAAGGTTCGGAAGAAAGCCATAAACCCGAACGTGGCACTCGCTTTCGATAGCTTCGGCATAGCGGCCCGCCATAGCCTTCGAGCAGCCGTTAAGCACAACTGCTTTAATCAGGTTTGGCTCTCTAAAGCCCAAAAAGCCCTTGACAAGAGCCGCAGCCGACAGGGCAGAGCCTTCAGGGCGAATAACAAGCACCGCAGGCGTTTGCGTAGCTTCGGCCATTTTAAAGCTACTGGCTTCGTCGCTCATTGCAATACCGTCGTAATATCCCATCGCGCCTTCTAAAATGGCAATGTCGGCGCTTTTAGCGCCCTCAGCAAAAAGACCGTTTACGATGTCTGGCTTTGTGAAAAACAGATCAAGATTCCTACCGCTGATGCCAAGCACCATGCGGTGAAACATCGGGTCAATGTAGTCCGGGCCGCACTTGAAAGCGCAGGGTGCAAGGCCACTTTTTTTAAACGCAGCCAAAAGCGCAATTGTAAGCGTCGTTTTGCCGGAGTTGGAGCTTGGAGCGCATATTAGAAGGCGTGGAAGATTAGTCATTTTTGCCACCTGCGCTGATAAGAAACACGGGATTATGCGATTTTAAAATGTGATATGAGCCGACCTTTTCCGAGCGGCTGACGGAAATTTGAGCCGCCTCAACCCTTGTGCAGCCAAGTTCATTTAGAAGCGCCATTGCCTCATTTAATGTTTCGAGCGTAACAGCGGCGATTACAAGCCGCACATCAGGATTTTTCTCCCTTGCACAACCAATGATTGCACCCAAATTGCCCCTGCTGCCGCCGACAAAGATGGCACTTGGGGCAGGAAGCGCCCGAAGCGCATCGGGCGCTTTCCCGTTGTGAATCGTGAGATTAAATACGCCGAACTTGGTTTTGTTTTGCTCAATCAGATAGCAGGCCTCGCTGTCGCACTCAATGGCGTGCACCATGCCATGCCTTGCAAGAAGCGCCATTTCAACCGATACGCTTCCTGTTCCGGCGCCGACATCCCACAGGGTATCATCAGGCGAAATTTCAAGCAGTGACAGTACGTTAACTCGCACCTCACGCTTTGTCATGGGAGCTCGGCTCCGCAAGAATTCCTCGTCTCGAATCCCCGGTGATACCTCCTTGCGCTTGAAGCTCTGCATATTTTCAATAAGAGCAACACTTAATGGAGCAAAACTCTGCGTTGCAAGCTCTTCAGCTGACTGTGAGATTAGCCGCTCGTTTTCACTCCCAAGGTTTTCGGCTATAGTAACAAGAGCTTTCCCAAGCCCGGCGTCAGCAAGAATTTGGCAGATTCCTTGTGGTGTTTGGGAGCTGCCGGTCAGAAAAAACACCGCAGGATGGTTTAGCACCTCGCTCAAAATCTCGCATTTTCCTGCATGGGCGCTGACAAGCCGCCAGTTTTGCCAGGGTCGATTAAGCTTTGCCGCCAGATAAACAGGCGAGGAGACACCGCAAATTATCTTAGGGTGCAAGTCACTTAGAAGCTGTGTAAGCTTTTCCGCAGCACTAAAAAAGCCAACATCGCCGCTCAGTGCGACGGCTACATTCACCCAATCGGGATTGCTGCGGATTTCCTCTGCGATTTCGTTTGGCAGGGACAGAGGAACGTAGGTTTTCACAGGGTCAATTTCCAGCCCCTTTATGAGCCTGCTTGTGCCGATAATTACGTTAGCTTTGTCAATAGCCTTTTGAGCCGCAAGCGTTCTGGTTTCTTCGTTTCCCATGCCAAAGGCCACAAGCGACACTCTCATGCTGCCTCCTCCAATCGTTTAATTATTTCCTGCAAGCTAAAACCTGTTTCGTCCTTTGGCCTTCCAATAATTATTATCCTTACGCCGCAAGCATTTGCGGCGTTAATCTTCTCCATAAATCCGCCAAGCGAGCCGCTGTCCTTCGTGACAAGCTGGCGAATGTCAAACTGGCGCATAATCGCTTCGTTCAGCGCCTGCGAAAATGGTCCTTGCATGGCAATAATATGGCTTTTTACAAGGCCAAGGTTCCCGCATTTTTGGATTGCGTCAATGGTCGGCAGAACTCTTGCATAAACTCGGTTTGCGTAATCATCTATGCAAGTGAAAGCCTCAAGATTTTTGCTGCCGGTTGTGATTAGAACATTTCCGCCTTCTTGGTTCACTATCTGCGAGGCTTCGGCCTCTGATTTGCAATAGCGTGATTTTTGCAGATAGCTTTCTTCCCGCAAAAGGCGCAGATAGGGCAGCGTTGCCTTCATGGCGGCGCATTTGATGTTTTGCGTTGCTCTTGTAGCATAGGGATGCGTTGCGTCGATGCACAGATCGAAGAAACCATTTTGCATCAGGCAAAGCATTTTCTCTTCATTAAGGCGCTCGCTTATAAGTGTAAAGTTTTGGTTTTCTTCGCCTAGCATGTCGCTGCCGTAATCGGTTGCAACGCAGATGGTTGCGTCGATATTTGGGTTGCCGGAAACAAACTGCGCTAAAAGCCGCCCTTCGGTCGTGCCTGCAAAAATCAGAAGCTTCATTTGTAACCTCTCGGCGTCACCATCTTTCCTGAAATAACCTTCGTCATCTTGTTTCCGATGAATACGGTTGTGAACATGTCTGCTTCAAAATCTCGAAGCTGTGACAGAGTAAGTGTACCGCACTCCTCGCCCTTCCTGCCAATATTTTTTGCCCAGCCGCAAATGGTGTCACCGCTTTTGTGGCTGCGCAAAATATCGCAGGCTTTGGCGAGATGATCGGGCCTGCCATGGCTTGCAGGATTGTATATGCTCAACGCAAAATCCGCATTGGCGCAGGCGATCAGGCGCTTTTCAATCAGCTCCCAGGGCGTAAGCAAATCCGAGAGTGAAACAACGGCAAAATCGTGCCCAAGCGGAGAGCCGAGCAGCGCAGCTCCGCTCATTGCAGCGGAAACTCCTGCGACAATCTCAATTTCGACCTCCGGATAGTTGGGCGAAAGCTCAAAAATCAGACCTGCCATGCCATAAACCCCGGCATCGCCGCTGCAAACAAGGGCGGTTGTTTTTCCTTCGCTTGCTGATTTAAGAGCAGCATGGCATCGCTCTGACTCCTTTTTCATGCCAGTTGTGATTATGGATTTCTCAGGAAAAAGCGGAGCTACAAGCTCAATATATTTTGCGTAGCCGCAGAGAACATCGGCTTCTTCAAGAGCGTCAGCCGCCTGCAGTGTCATGCCTTTTTTGTCTCCGGGGCCTATGCCGACGACATATATTTTCCTCATGTATTCTCCTTAAAAAGTAACTGAAATACTGCTTATTGCAACGGCAAGGGTAATACCGTTTGCGGAAGTCTTGTTGACCAAAAGTTTTCCACCGCTGCCAAGCACTGCGCTGCGCTCGCAAACATTGTCAGTGCCAGTGATTTTCTTAACAAATGAGGAGGGGGCAAAGCTGCCCTGCACCTTTTGGAGCTCTTCGGCGGTAAAGGTTTGAAAGGGAAGGCCCTGTGCCTTGCAGAAGGCTAAAATCCCATCCTCGTCTTTTTTCATATCTATGCTAAAGACCTTTTGGAAAGCAAGCCGGTTGAGTTTTTCACTTTTGCACAAATCGAAAAATGCAGCAGTAATTATGTCCTTCGGCGTACCCTTGCGGCAGCCTATTCCAAGGCTAAGGCAGGGCGGAATTATATTTAGCGCACCAGCATCGCTCCCTCGAAACGTAATTACAATGTCAGGCAAGGCCCTGTCAAAAGTCATGCCGCTTGGAAGCGCACCATCAACAGGAAAGTCGCTTTTAAGCGCAACCGGGGCACCGTCAAGCAGCTTTGAGGAAACAACTTTGATTTTTTCCGGATTTTCAAGGCGAAAACCTTGCTCGGCTGCCCATGTGTCAATGGCAAAAACGCCATGTATGTCGGTTGAGGTAGTAATTATTGCGTTTGCACCAATGGCTTGTGCAAGCTCCTTTGCAAGTGCATTTGCTCCGCCGATATGGCCCGACAGCAGGGGAATTACACTTGTTCCGCCATCGTCAATAACGATTACAGCCGGGTCGTTTGTTTTTGAAACAACGTAGGGTGCAATTGACCGAACCGCAATGCCGGTTGCACCGATAAAAACCAGCGCATCGCTTGAACTGAAGTGCGCCTTCGTCCAACCTGCAATTGGCCTGTCATTTGAGCAGCGGGTAAGCGAAAAATCACCAAAGCCGTGGGTAAGCTTTTCACCCAATGCCTCTCCATTTTTTGTAAAGCAGACTGCGGAAATTCTCATAACTCGGCCTGCCTGAATCCGGTCATGAAGGTGGGATCGTAAAGCCGGCTGCGTTCGTATTCGTTACCAAGAAATTTGCCGACAAGCACCAGCGCTGTTTTGCTAATTCCATTTTCTTTGCCGCACCTTGCCAAGGTGCCAAGGGTACAGTGCATCACCTTTTCGTCCGGCCAGCTAGCCTTATAGACAATGGCGCAGGGCGTATCCTGTGTGTAAGCACCCAGAAGCAGCTTTTCCTGCAGCTTTCCGAGCATTCCTGAGGACAGAAAAATCGCCATTGAGCAGCCTGCCTTAGCCAAATGCTCAATGCTCTCGCCTTCCGGCACCGGAGTTCTGCCTGCCATTCTTGTAAGAATAAGACTTTGGCTTACGCCCGGCAGCGTGTATTCGGCGCAAAGCGTTGCAGCTGCGGAGGAAAAGCTGGATACGCCGGGAACAACCTCATATTTAATGCCGTGCGTGTCTAAAATGTCCATCTGCTCACGGATAGCACCATAAAGCGATGGGTCGCCGGTGTGAAGGCGCACGGTGTTTTTGCCCTGCGCGTCTGCCTTTGTAATGACCTCAATAACCTCTTCAAGCGTCATTTTGGCGCTGTCAAATATCTTGCAATCGGGTTTTGCAAACGCAAGAAGCTCCGGGTTTACAAGGCTGCCTGCATAGATAATCACATCTGCCTCAGCAAGTCTTTTTTGTCCACGAAGGGTTATCAAATCCGGCGCACCGCTGCCTGCTCCTACAAACCAAACCATTGGTGTCACTCCTTTTCAATCACAATGCTAAAATAGTCGCTCGGAGCGTTCTTGGCGCCTTTGCCGTAGAACACTCTCTCATTTGCCATACCACAGTTTTGAACGAGAATGGCATTATCCAATGTGCCTTTGTTCTCAAGGCTTTGTAAAAGAGCCTTAAGATGCGAGGCTGATTTCATGTAGATTTTTGTGCCGATTAAATTTTCCTGCGGCAACTTATAGCTACTTGGTATAAGATGAAGAGGCTTGTCAATTTCGGTCAGACTGATGCCAAGGCTTGTCGCTGCGGCGCAAAAGCTTGTTACACCGGCAATTGTCTGAATTTCGAATTCGCTTTCAAGACTTGCCTTTATATATTCGAACGAGCCATAAATGTTGATATCGCCAAGGCATAGCATAGCGACGTCTTGCCCATTTGTAAGTGCCTTGCGAAGCTCATTTGCCGCAAGCTCATGTGCCGTGTGGCGAACAGCCTCGTCCTTTTTCATCGCATAGTCCAGTGGCAAAATCGTTTTGCCTGATAAATCAATAACCTGCCTTATGATTTCAAGAGCTATCATGCCGCTTGAGGTTCTAGGCGAGGCAATTACAGGGCAGTTTTTAATTACATTAAGGGCTTTTAGCGTGAGATGTCCGGGGTCACCCGGCCCAACCGAAACACCGTAAAGAATGTTTTTAACCATTTCTTCGCCTCCAGCCTTCAAGAATTCTCTCAGCATTTGCAGAAACTCCCAGATTTCCATGCTGGTTGCTAAACATGACAACGCCAACAGGGAAGGCGTCCTGCGTCCGACGCCGCAAGTATTTATCGGCGGCGTCAAGAGCTCCTTGCATAACTTGATCCTGCAAATCTTCCTTGGAAATCGCCTCTATTGCGTCATCTGCCGTTACGCAGTTTAGAATTCTATTTAGCAGTTCAACGCTGCCGCCTGCAAGCGCCGCTTGCAGAGCAAATGCCTCCATTCGGCAGTCTGCAGTTTTTGAGTGGGTATCCATGACACCGCAGGAAAGCTTAATGAGCTTTCCGACGTGACCAACAACCAAAATCTCCTCAAAGCCATATAGTGCGGCCATATCAAGAGATTCGCCGACAAAGTTTGATATTTTAACCGCCGGTCTAATAGCTATCTCAGAATTGTGCAAGAGAAAGTGCGTTCCATAGTTTCCGGGGGTCAAAACAATTTGCTTTGCACCCTCGGCATGGAGCATTTTCATCCCGGTTTCAATTGTGTCAAGAATTGCCTGCGTGCTCATCGGCTCAACGATGCCGCTTGTGCCGATAATAGAGATGCCGCCTTCTATACCAAGCTGCGGATTAAAGGTCTTGGCGGCAATTTGTTCACCATTTGGAATACTTATTGTCACAAGAAGGCCACCGTCAAAGTTATTTAGGTTGCAGACGCTTAAAACTTCCTGCGCAATCATCTGGCGAGGAATCCTGTTGATTGCCGATGCGCCGACCGGCTGGTCTAATCCCTTACGGGTGACCGTTCCAACACCTTCTCCGCCGGTTATGGTAATTTGTGAGCCTTCATCTAAGGCAACTTCGGCAAAAACCAGCATTTCGTGCGTAACGTCGGGGTCGTCGCCGGCGTCCTTTTTAATGGCGCATTTGGCGCTTTTCAAGCTAATGGCGGGCTCAAGAACCTTGGCTTCAACCTCGATGCCTTTGGGGGTCTGAATGGAAACGCTTGCTATCGGATTTTTAGTAAGAAGCATTTGCGTTGCCGCCTTGGCGGCAAGAGCGGCGCAGCTGCCCGTCGTGAAGCCAAGTCTAAGACTTTTTCCGTTCTTTGTTATGTATCGATCAAGCAAGCTTTGTCACCCCCATGTTTAAAAACAAAAATGCTCTATCCACCACAAAATGGATAAAGCAAAATAGACTGCCTGCGCAAAAAGATTTCCACAAATGCCAAAAAACCGTTGGCCATGCGGTTTGCCGTTTATCCGATGATGCGGCTATGAGCATCAGGCAGGTCTTCTGGCTTAGGTGGAGTTGTTATCGCTTTCGCCTTCCCATGCTTATGCACAGTGGCTTTTTTGAAGCGTTCACCTTTTACAGCGGCGGTACCGCACGGGATTTGCACCCGTTTCCCTATTCTTGCAGTTTTCAAAAAAACTGCACACCTGATGATATTTCCTATAGTATAGACTTTAAGACGAAAAATGTCAAAACTTATTTATGCCTCAATTGACAGTCAGAATTATCGGTGCTATAATTCGCCCTAATTGATAGCTAATGCTAATTATAATTGGGAAAAACAATGTGAGGCTTAAATATGCATATTAAAAAACGGATTTTAACAATACTATTTGCGCTTAGCCTTATTATGGCTCTGCCGGTTGGCGCCTTTGCCGTCGAGGCGGAAGATATTCAGCGCACAATTGAAGTAGAGCTTACAGGAGGAGCGGGACGTGCAAGCGTCACTTCTCCTGCATTTATTGAGGTTTCCGACGGGACAATGTACGCCACTATCGAGTGGAGCAGTCCGTATTACGAATACATGATAGTTGATAGCGTGAAGTATCTGCCAATTCAAACCGAAGGCAATTCCACGTTTGAAATCCCAATTATCCTTGATGAGGAAATGCCGGTTTCCGCCCAAACCGTTGCCATGAGCGTGCCTTATGAAATTGATTACACCCTGCTATTCGATTCCTCAACAATAAAGTTTGTTAACACAGGAGTTGATGCAGGGCAAATTGCGTTTATGATAGTCGGAGTTGTCGCACTAGCGGCTATTTTGATGGCGATAGGGCTTGCATCAAAAAGGAGAAAAGTTGATAAATAAAAGAATTCTCAGCTTGCTTTTATACTGCATATTGTTTTTTTGTCTGTTTGGCTGCTCTTCAGGCGAACAGGACAGCGACAATAAGCTCGGAAACGGCTGGGTACCAAGCGGAAGCTTGCCGCTTCAATATGCAACCCAGTTTGAGGTTGACTATTATGACGGCGGATATTCTCTGATTTCCGTCTCCGACGGCAGCAAATTCCTGGTCGTTCCGGAAAATGCTCCTGTGCCTGACGGTGTAAGCAAAAATATAACCGTTTTGCAGCAGCCTATCGATAATGTTTATCTAGTTGCGACGGCCTCAATGTGCCTTTTTGACGCTCTGGAGTCGCTTGATTGCATTTCGCTTTCGGGAACGAAAAGCGAGGATTGGTACCTCCAAAATGCACGCACTTCAATGGAAAACGGCGAAATCATTTATGCAGGAAAGTACAGCGCACCAGATTACGAGCTAATTCTGTCCTCGGGCTGCCGCCTTGCAATTGAATCCACGATGATTACCCACACACCGGAGGTGAAAAAGAAACTCGAGGAGCTAGGAGTTTCGGTAATTGTTGACCAGTCAAGCTACGAAAAGCACCCTTTGGGGCGAACCGAATGGATGAAGCTTTATGCGGTGTTGGTAGGAAAGGAAGCGCTGGCGGAGAGCCTATTCCGTGAGCAAACACAGCTGCTTGAAGCTGTATTAGGCCTTGAATCAACAGGAAAAACGGTTGCATTTTTCTATATGAGCCCTTCGGGCTACGCTGTAGCTAGAAAATCGGGCGATTATGTCACAAAAATGATTGAGCTTGCAGGCGGTGAATATATCTTTCAAAACCTTGGGGACAGCGAAACTGCCACCTCGACTGTAAATCTTGAAATGGAGTCGTTTTACGCCACGGCAAGGGATGCGGATTTTATTATCTATAACAGCACAGTCGCAGGGGGACTTACTTCAATGGAGGAATTTTTAGGTATTAACACTTTGCTTGCAGATTTCAAGGCGGTTAAGGAAGGCAATGTATGGTGCACGGGCAAAAATATGTTTCAGGAAACCACGCAGCTCGGACTTATGATTTCAGATATTCATGAAATGCTGTGCGACGACGGTACGCTTGCACAGCTTAATTTTATGTACAAGTTGACTTAGCAGGGGACAGCATGAAAGAAAAACATAGCTTACGCAATTTAACAGTAATCGGTATTATGCTGGTACTTTTTGCTGCCTTGGCAGTTTTGAATATCAGTCTTGGAAGTGTAAAGATTCCTTTTAGCGAAACGACCAAAATCTTTTTCGGAAAGGGAACAAATGATACATTCCAAGAATTAATTTGGCGCATAAGATTGCCCAGAATGACCGCAGCGATTATTCTTGGAGGAGCTTTGGCGCTGTCGGGTTTTTTGCTGCAAACATTCTTCAATAATCCCATCGCGGGACCGTTTGTCCTTGGAATTTCCTCGGGTGCAAAGCTTGCTGTTGCGCTTTTGATGGTTTACGTTATAGGACGAAACGGTGTTGTTACATCACCGGCCATGATTTTGTCAGCATTTGCGGGAGCGCTTCTTTCTATGGGCTTTGTGCTGCTTGTCTCGCAACGTATTCAGAAATCTAGTATGCTGATTGTTGCAGGTGTGATGATTGGATATATCTGCTCGGCAATAACAGATTTTGTCGTAACCTTTGCAAGCGATGCAAGTATAGTCAACCTTCATAACTGGTCAAAGGGCAGTTTTTCGGGCGCTTCATGGGAAGATGTGGGAATTATGGCTGTTGTCGTTCTTGTAACAAGCGTAATTGTGTTTTTCCTTTCAAAGCCGGTTGGTGCATATCAAATGGGCGAAAGCTACGCTAAAAGCATAGGGCTGAATATCAAACTGTTTCGTGCTTCTCTCGTTGTATTATCAAGCTTTTTGGCTGCCTGCGTAACTGCGTTTGCAGGACCGGTTTCCTTCGTAGGAATTGCAGTGCCGCATCTGGTGAAATCGGCACTCAAAACCTCAAAACCGCTTATTGTTATCCCAACCTGTTTTCTCGGCGGTGCAATTTTTTGCTTAGGCTGTGATTTAATTGCCCGCACGGTTTTTGCGCCAACTGAGATTTCCATTAGCTCCGTAACGGCGATTTTTGGTGCACCAATTGTAATTTACATCATGGTAAAAAGGAGGTCTGCCGTGCGATGACAGATTTCTTTTTTAAAACAAGCGAGCTTTCGGTTGGCTATAACGGTAAGAGCCTTATTTCAAACATTGAAATTCGCCTGAACAGGGGTGAAATCTTGACCCTTATTGGCCCGAACGGGGCTGGAAAATCAACGATATTAAAAAGTATCACGCGTCACATCGAGAAACTTTATGGTACGGTACTGATAGAAAACACAGCGACTGAAACAATGTCGGCAAACGCTCTTGCCCAAAAGGTTTCGGTTGTGCTTACAGATAAGCCCAAAACGGAACTTTTGACAAGCGAAGATGTTGTTGCATCGGGGCGCTATCCATACACGGGCCGTCTTGGAATCCTGTCTGAACAGGACAAGGCGATAGTTACCGAAGCAATGAGCCTTGTGAACGCCCTCTCGCTTCGTAACACGGATTTTGCACAACTCAGCGATGGCCAGCGCCAGCGAATCCTGCTTGCCCGCGCCATATGTCAAGAGCCTGAAATAATTGTCTTGGACGAACCGACATCATTTTTGGACCTTAGGTACGAGCTTGAGCTGCTAAGCATTCTGCGCTGTCTTGCAAAGGATCGTGGCATCGCCGTTATTATGTCACTCCATAATCTTGCAATGGCGCAAAAGGTTTCGGACTATGTCATGTGCGTTCGTGGCGAGACCATTGCGCACTATGGCACGCCGCAGGAGATTTTTAAAAGGGAGCTTATTTCCGGGCTTTATGATTTAGACAATGGCTCATACAACCCGCTTTTTGGCAGCGTTGAAATGGCAAAGCCTGAGGGAGAAGCCAAAGCCTTCGTAATCGCCGGCGGCGGAACAGGAATTGGCATCTATCGCAAGCTTCAAAAAGAGGGAACACCCTTCTTTTCCGGAATTTTGCATGAAAACGATATTGATTTTCAGGTTGCCTCAGACTTGGCCGCCGAGGTTGTTGCGGAAAAGAGCTTTTGCGAAATATCGGACGCAAGCTATAACAGGGCGCTGAAGCTAATTGAAAAATGTGATGTTGTAATTAACTGCCTGTCTCAATACGGCATAGCAAACAAAAGAAACGCAGACCTTTTCGCTCAAGCGAAAAAAATGGGCAAAAAGATAGCCGCAATGTAGACTCTGTATTATAAGTTTATTGAAAAGCTGTACAATCCCGGAAGCACAATGCTTCCGGGATTGTTGTGTTGGGATGTCACTCAATTGTGTGACACTTTGATTATCTATTTCAATTTATGTTTACTATATCATTTTGCGATTAGTATATCAAATATAATAAAAAAATTTTAAAATAAAAATAAAAAACACTTGAAGATATTTTACAAAAGTGTTAATATTTACATATCTCTAGATGACAATAAGCATTCTTTTCTCTATTTTTTATAAATACCGCACTATATTTTGTTGTTAACTGTCCATATATACAAGATAAACAAGGAGGAAGACTATGAAAAAAATCAGAAAAATACTCGGACTAGCGTTGTGCATTGCGGTTATGGCATCTTTCCTTTCGATACCATCAATGGCATGTTCGTTTTCAGTGACAAAACAATATGGAAATATTGCGACTACAACTTATTACACTGACGGGCGTGTTATCACTACATACAGCTGGGACAACACTGACAACCATCCGAGCGTGTCTTATAGTGCGCTTTACGGTGGTTACACACATTCAGGAACTCTTTACAAAAAAACTTGGACAGCAGGAACCCCGGTTACTACAAACTATACTTCCGGAAGCATCACAAAAACTGTTGCAACAGCTTACATGGGTAACTATACCGGGGATTTAACTAATTCGAATCATTATATCTAATTAAAGGATATACGGACAGTTAACATATTTTATTTATTATTGGAGCAATTATGAAGAAGAAAAAAACAATAACATTTCTTTGCCTGTTCCTTGTTTTCATCTCATTGGTTTCTTGCGGAGAAAAGACATTGCCGAACGAAAAAAGCGAATACCACAAAGAAGTCTTGGTTGAGCATGAAAATAGTATCATAAACGGCATGGTTATATCAGGAAGCTGCCTTTACTACTATGGATATATTCAAAACGAACCGGCAAGCTCTCTTTACATTATTAATTTAGATACAGGCGATGAAATAACAGCAGAATTGCCGGATAACCAGAATGTTAGCTGCCTCGCATCATCGCAGGGTGGTGAGGCTTGGTTAATTGCAAAAGAGTCACACTCAGATGATGGTGAGAATTTTACTTTTACAAGGATTTTGAAAAAATATGACAGCAGTGGTAGCACAACAGAGGCTGAAGATATCATAGAAATATCCGAGAATGTGCTGTTTCTTGATTTTAAGTATGCCGATTCGCTATTATACATATTATACCAAGACCAAGAATCGCTTAATTTAGAGGTATATAATACGCTGACCAAGGAGCGGAGTGTCAGCGATATAGACAAAAATGTCTCGGGGTTAATAAAAATAAATGCTGATATATATGGGCTAGTTGATGACGACGGTGATCTATCCCTATCCCTCCTCAATTATGAAAAAAGCGGCACAGAGGAAGAGGACATTCCCCTTACGCTTGAGCCAAACAGTAAGGTTTTCAGCATTGGAGACGAGAAAATTTTTTTCTGTAGCAATAATTGCTTTTATTCTTCTGATATCGTATCAGGTGATGAAAATACTCAGCTTATCAATTTTACAAGCAGCTCGGTTGATACTTCCGAAATATTATTTTTCGGTTGCTATGGTGAAAGCTACTATTTTGTGGTAGATAACCCCTTGGCACGACATACTGAAATTATTTGTATGGCACCGGGAGCGACAGAGAGAACAACACTGAAATTGGCTATGCTCAATAGCAGCAGAACAATTTATGAAGCGGTTTCAGATTTTAATGAAACCAATGACAGTTATTATATTGAAATTCGGGATTATACGCAGGAAAAAGGCAGCGAGGAAGCGGCGCTGCTCGCACTTGGAGTTGATATAGTTAGCGGCTCTCCGCCTGACCTCTACTATTTAGAGGGTCTAAATATTGAACAATATGAGATGCAAGGGTTATTCTTGGATATCAGTACATATATCGAGGCAGACCCCGAGCTTCGTGATTGCGAGTTTGTAGGTTTAATTTTCCCGCTTCTCGAAAAGAGCGGAGCATTATATCAGATAATTAGCGGCTTTAGCGTCTCCACAATAATCGGGACAAAGAGCGAATTGAGTGAATATAAAAATGGATGGTCTTTCGCGGAATTGCTCAATTTTATCGAAAAAAATGATGCAAGCGACAGTTATATTTTCGGGGCCTCAACCACCAGAGAGGCGATGCTTAAATCCCTGTGCAGCTACAATATGCAGTCATTTATCGATTGGGAAAGCGGTGTGTGTAATTTTGACAATGATTTGTTTAAGGAGCTATTGAATTTCTGCTCCAAGCTGCCTTCAGAGAAAGATGTGCCTTACGCAATTCAGGATACCCCCTACCTAATTTCTGACAAAGCGCAACGACTTATGGTATTGGACGATTTCAATTATTTCCTTATGGTGCAGCTCTATTCGGCAATGCTTCAGGATGAGCTCTGTTATATAGGATTTCCAAATGATTTTGGAAACGGAAGCGCAATCAAGCCCGAATACGGGCTTGCAATATCCTCGCAAACTGAGCACAAAGACGCAGCATGGCAGTTTGCACGTATTCTACTCACCGATGAATTTCAAAATGAAATATACGGTGATGGGAACAACGGATTTCCAACTAATAAAAGGTCATTTGACAATCTTATGCAGACGCTTGCGTCACCGCCCTACTATTATGACGAGGACGGAAATTTTCACGGCATGCAGGCCTATGCCAGCTGGGGAAATTACGAGGTTCTTCTCAACGCAGCCACGGCAGGAGAAATTGAGGATTTTGAAGATTTAATAAATAGTATCGAGTGCCTATATTTGGATTGCCCGGATATTTACTCCATTCTAATTGAATCCGCACAGCCGTATTTTTATGGTGATAAAACGGCTGAACAAGTAATTGATATAATTCAAAACCGTGTAAGCCTATACCTTGCAGAAAGAAAATGATTCTTTGTCTGTTTGATGGCTATGAAGGCAGTGATATTCATATCGCTGTAGTGTCTTCTATATACACGAGAACAATAGAATGAAGTAAATCAAGCTAATAATACGCAAAAGACATATCCTTACCATTAGGTAAGGATATGTCTTTTTTTATTCTCTCTGATATTTGCCGTCTGCTTGCGCTAAAACTTCTGTTTATAAAGCTCAATTGACTTTGCAACAATCTCAATTGCCTCTTTTTGTCCACGAACCTCGTTTACGGCAGTTTCTTTGTTTTCCAGCTGCTTGTAAACTGTAAAAAAATGCTGCATTTCGTTAAACGTGTGCCGGGGTAGGGCGTCAATACTTCTGTAGCAGTTATATGTAGGGTCTTCAAATGGAATCGCAATGATTTTTTCGTCGTTGCGGCCATTGTCAATCATTGTTATAACACCAATCGGGTAAACACGAACCAGAACAAGTGGATTGATCGGCTCAGAGCACAGCACCAGAACATCCAGCGGATCATCGTCGTCAGCATAGGTGCGTGGGATGAAGCCGTAGTTTGCAGGATAGTGTGTGGAAGTATAAAGAATGCGGTCAAGCTTTAGAAGACCGGTCTGCTTGTCAAGCTCGTACTTTTTCTTGCTGCCTTTTTCAATTTCTATGACGGCATAAAAATCATCAGGCCGGATTCGTTCTTCGTTCATATCGTGCCATATATTCACTTGCTAAAACCTGCTTTCGTTTTATTTTGTATATTATACCCACTTGCCTATGCAAAGTCAATGAGGGAATGGGGTTTAAGGTCTTGTACGCCGGCGCTGCGTGCCGGATTTCACTCAAGTATGGAGGAATTTTTCGCATTGCCGCCTAAGCTGCTTTTCCAATGCGTGTCAGCGGTTCTAGATATGTATTTTGAAAATAAAGGGTTAGACAAAACCTTATTTTGCCGGGAACTATGATGCGTTCGGAAACATTAAACTTAACCCGTCCTTAACCTTAATGTGTTATACTGCTAGTTAACGAAACAATCGGGGGAGACGGATATGCGGCTACTGATAATTGAAGATGAGCTTGATTTGCTTAACGCATTGTCAAAGGGGCTAAAAAAAAGCGGTTATTTAGTGGACGCAGCCTCTGACGGGGTGGAGGGGCTTGCCCTTGCACAGATAAGCAGCTACGATTTAATCATACTCGACCTAAACCTGCCAGGCTTGGACGGTCTTGAAATTCTAAGCGCAATCCGGTCAAAGGATTTTGAGACAAGAGTGCTGATATTATCTGCCCGCACCGAGATTTCTCAGCGAATTCTTGGTCTTGACAGCGGCGCCAATGACTATCTGGCGAAGCCATTTGATTTTGGTGAGCTTTCAGCCAGAGTGCGCAGTCTTTTACGTCGATCCTTTCGGCAAGAAAACAGCATGATTTCTTTTCACGGCTTCTGTTATGACACAATAAAAAGAACGCTTTCAGCTTCGAACGGCAAGACTGTAAATCTATCCCCGAAAGAGATTTCGATTCTAGAATATCTACTCCTCCACCGTGACACGCCGGTCAGCATGGAGCAGCTTGTTGAACACGTTTGGGAGGGCGACGAAAGTCTATTTTCCAACGCCTGCAAAGTGCATATAAGCACTCTGAGAAAAAAACTATCGGCGTATTGCGGATACGATATTATACGTTGGATGCGAAGCAGCGGATATATGATTGAGGAGGAGAGCAAATGAAGAAGCTGTCACTAAGATGGAGGCTTACACTGCTGACAATTTCGGTGCTTGCGCTTATTTGCGCTTTCAGCACGGCTTACTCAATGCTAAGCGCCGACAGAATGATGACACCCGTTGCCACAAGCATTGCGGGCATTAGTGTTACCGCCCAGAACTTTAACGACACAGTGGTGTCGTATGCAGGCGAGTATTATCCGGCGGAGTATATCATTTCCAGCGCAGAAGCGCAGCAGCCTTTTTTCTGGTATACCGCCGTGTCTGATTACCAAACTACAAATCGGACACTTAAACCTCGGATTGCACACAATGGTTACGCCAGTCTTGATACCCCCATATACTTTCAGGTAGCGGAAATCAGCTCCGCCCTTTCCACAGGGGTGCAGGAAACAACCTACACGATAAGCGCTGTGCAAGAGGGTTTTAACTATTCCAGCCTTGTGTTTATGCTGATAATGATTGCTCTTGGCGGCATTTTGGTTTATCTCGTCTCCGGATATGCTCTTAAACCTGTAAGCGCACTTAGTGCGGATATTAAAGCAATTGATGGTGACAAACTTTCACGCAGGGTTGAAATCGGAACAGGCGGCAGGGAAATGTGTTACCTTGCCGACTCATTTAATGGCATGCTTGAAAGGCTGGAGCAGTCCTTCGAAGCGCAGAAACGGTTTAGCACGGCGGCTGCGCACGAGCTGAAAACCCCGTTGTCGGTAATCCGAACAAATGTGGATGTATTCAGGCTAAGCTCTGAGCCAACGCACGAGGAATACAATGAGCTTTTGGATGTGCTGACACGCCAGACAGGACGGATGAATCAGCTTGTTGACGACTTATTTACCATGTCATCTCTCGGCGAATGCGATATAAGCGAGGAGATAGAGCTTGAGTCAGTTTTGAATGCTGTGATAAATGATCTTTCACAAAGCGCCGCAGAGAAAGAAATTACAATAAATCTCGACGCCGAAAATTGCACAGTCAAGGGAAATCAGGTTATGCTGAGCAGGGCTATTTCGAACCTCGTTGAAAACGCAATTCGTTATACGCCGGAAAGAGGACAGGCGTACATTGTCTGCAGAGCCGAAGAAGAGAATTCTATCATAACCGTATCCGACACCGGGTCCGGAATAGCCGAGGAGCATCTGAAACTGATTTTTGACCCGTTCTACAGAGTAGATCCGTCACGCTCACGCAATTTCGGCGGAGCAGGGATCGGACTTGCAATTGCATCTGAAATCGCCGTGCAGCACGGCGGAAAAATTACCGCCTCAAATAGTCAGAACGGCGGAGCGGTTTTTACATTAACACTACCAAGGCTCGGGCAGTAATGCCCGGGCTCTTTAATTTTTTTTGGACTTAACCTTATCTTAACCCACGATTTGGTACTATTGCTTCAGAATTATTAAAACGGAGGACAAAAATGAGGATTAAGGCATTATTTTTGGCGGCCTGTATGCTGCTGATATGCGGCTTAACCGGCTGCGGCACAAACGAGGACACAAAAGAAATGGGCAGGTTTGCAGAGAAGCGGCTTATTGAGCTTAGCGGCGCAAATTCGCTCGGCATAAGCAGTAATGAAAACGGCAATCTCGTGCTGTACACATACGATGATGAAAGCGTAAGCCGCCGTACCATAACTCTTGACGGCGAGGTGCTGGAAAGCGTCAAGATAGATTGGATGAACGATTTAATTAGATCAGGTGGATCGCCCTTTTCAGTCAGTGAGGGCGCTGATGGCACGGTGTATTTCCTCTATACAAACGCAGAAGGGGAAAATGCACTTGCATCAAGCGCGGATGGCACAGTCAAGAATATTGAAATCGAGGGCTGGAATCAGGCGTCCGAAATGTCAGGTAATACGAGCGGAGCGGACGAACTTGTTTTTGATTCTGAACTGGAAGAGGGCAAAGCTTCCTCAGTATATGGGGGTTCTGTGTCTATTGAGGGAGATGACAGCGGGCTTTATCCGTTGTCCGTATGTACATTGGAAAGCGGCGAGTTTTTGATAATTTACAGCGGAGCGGGCATACACCGCTACAGCTCCGACGGCGAGAAGCTTCGGGAATACGGCGCAGGCTTGTACTTTGCCGCTTATGCAGTAGGCGGCGGAAAGCTTGCGGTTTCGGAATTTATGGGTGGCGGCATAATTGTTTATGATCTTGAATCCGGCGAGGAAATCAAAAGTTATCCCTACAGCAGTGATTCATTCAATTTAAGCCTTGCAATTGAAGGCGATGACGTCTATGTCGCAGATTCTAACGGCATACACCGTCTGACCGATAGCGGAAAAGAAACCGTTATTGAGGGAGGCTTAACCTCGCTGATGGTTCCGACATATCAAACTGATGGTTTTTTGGTTTTAGGTAGCTCACAGTTTCTGCTTGCCTTGTCCGATGATGATGGAATGTATTTGGCAAAAAACTACTTTGATGAAACGCTGCCGTCCGAGCCTGACAAGGTTCTGAATATCTTTAGTCTTTATGATAACAACACCATTAGACAGGCAATCGGCGAATTCCAGAGGATGAATCCGGATGTGCTGGTGAACCTTAACATCGCATTAACTGATGACAGCGGTGTAACCGCTGAAGATGCCATACGAAAGCTCAACACAGAGCTTATAAGCGGCAACGGGCCTGACTTGATTGTGCTTGACGGTTTGCCTTTCCAATCCTACATCGAAAAGGGTTTTTTGAAGGACATTTCCGAATTGGCTTCGCTTCTGCTTGAAAGTGGGGAGTATTTCGATAACATACTGGGCGCATATTCAAGCGGTGACAAAATATACGCAGTACCTGCTCGTTTTACCCTGCCTGTTATGTTTGGCAGCGGTGAAACGCTTGACAACATAAGCTCTCTTTCCGCACTTGCAGATTTGCTTGAAGAGGGGCAGGGCAGTGACCCGATGGTTTTGGTAGCCCCCGATGAGCTTTGGTCAGATGAGGGAATCATGATGAAATACTATGATGCCTGTGCCGGCAGTTTTATTAATTCGGACGGCTCAATTAACGAAGAAGCCCTAACAGAATATCTGCAAGGTATGCAACGCATTGATGCAGCTCTAAAGGAAAGCTCACCTAAGTCCGGTGAGGACCTGGTAATGATTGCATTTGGCGGCAGCGCAGGTTTTGAAACGCTTGATACAGGAAGCTGGAAGGTGCGTGATGGCTCCGCACTTGCACATATACAGCAGCTTTCAGGCATTATGGGTCTTCTCAATATAGGAAGCGACTTGGGCGAAATAAAGGGCATGGAGCTTAGATCATTATTTGAACAGGGTCTTTTTTACCCCGTTGCAGGCATCGGGATATCTAATACCTGTCAGGAAGCTGAAGCTGCACAGCAATTCATAGAACTTTTGCTTTCAGAGAAAATTCAAAATAAGTACCTGTTTGACGGTTTCCCAATAAACTCACAGGCACTTTCGGTGATGATAGATGATAATCTTACAAATCTTTGGGGGCAAGAGCCAGTTTCAGATATGAACTTTGAAAACCTCTGTGAAAGCCTTAAAACACCCGTGTTTATTGATGAGGTGATAAAAAATGCAGTGGCACAGCAGTTCCCGTCGCTTGCAGATGGCGGCATAGAGCCCGAACAAGCGGCAAAAAATATCATTTCGGGCACACGAATTTATCTTGCTGAGGGTAGGTGAGCTATGTGTTATACAGAACCAGACAACAAATAGCAGCAGCTGCAAATATGAACATAATTCAAAGAAGCGGACAGAGATATTCCATAGTTGCCATCCGGATTCGGTTAAAAAAACACCATTTGCCTGCGCATCTGGCATGTGTGATAAAATAAGAAATCAGGGCAGCATTATGCATAACACAGCCAAGGTCGTCTATTAGGGATTGACCCAATCATCTTCTTTTACCTGGTTGGCTGTTTTTATGTCGGATACGATAATCCATAAAGCCGCACGCCAGACCAATTACTCCCTTAATGTAAAATAATAAGCGTAAATGTGGAATGCCTACCGGCCTCCTACACTTACGCTTTTATAGTACCAAAGGCCGCCTAAACTCCAATAGGCGGCAGGGAAGCGCTCCACCACCTATTTATCTGGCAGAAATATGCCCTGAAAGAGCGCCTGTGCCGAGATCGCTGCAATTTCTTCCGCTGGTGTTTTACAGCCGTCCAACACCCAATTGCTAAGAATTGATAGTACCCCTCCGGCGAAAAAGCGCGTCATATTGTCACGCCTTGATTCAGGTATTGCTTTTGAAAAAAACATCGACTGCTTATAATGATGCCGGATGGATTCAAACCACGCTTTTCTGAATGACGCTTCCTCTGATCCAGTTAAGAGTCGCTGATATGTCTCAAGATGCTGCGCATAATCCTTCAAATGCTCCGCATACACCTCCACAAATTTATCGAAATCGTTGCCTACCGTACAGAGGATCACTTCACTAAGCCCTTTTTCCATACTGTCGATTAAATCTTTCTCACATTCGTGATATAGAGCATAGATATCCTCAAAATAAAAGTAGAAGGTTCCCCTGGATATATTACATTCTTTTGCCAAATCACTCACATTGATCTGGTTAAGCGGCTTGCTTTTGTATATATCCAAAAAGTTGCTTTTAATATTGTCTCGGGTTGTATTTCTTGCACCAGCGGTGTTGGAACGAGACATAAGAGCATCCTCCCATCAAAATTATACATTTCTACCTTGCATTATAGCATCTTGATTAACTAAAATCAAACACATTTCGGGAAAGTGTCAAATTAGGAAAGGTCACAAATAAATAAGGTGTTCACAAAAGTCTAAACAACGAGATAGTAGTGATTATAGACAGTTTATATCTCCCAATGATAATATTAAATCAGCAAAATAAACAGAAATAAAGAAGAGAGGAAGGTTGTTCTATGACGGAAGAAATGGAGAAAAAGCTACTGTGGACTATCGACGTAATGGAAATTCAGCAGTTATTCAACAAGTACATATATCTGCTTACCACAATGGACTTTCAAAACATCTACGGCGAGTGCTTTTCACAGACAAGGGACGACGTGTCAATTCAGGCGTCGGACAGCGGCGTCTACGTGGGAGGCGAACACATTCAAGATCGGTTTTTTATGAAGTTCATGGGATTTTTAAAGCAGGTTCCAGGCGCGTTTACCATGCATATCGGCTGCAATCCTGTCATTGAAGTGTCGGAAGACCGGAAGACAGCTAAATCTGTCACTTTATCGCCAGGCTGTGCAACAGACCCGCAGAACCGGGAAGCCCTTTGGATTTGGGGGACGTTCAAGGACGATTACATCAGGGAGAACGAAGAATGGAAAATTCTACACCATGCCTTTATACCGCTCTTTCGGGCACCGTATGACAAAGGCTGGGTAAAACAACCTGTTGGAACGGAATTATCCAAAGTTTCAGGAGAAATGGCTGATGGGCCATCTGAATACTGGAATCCCTATGATCCGCAGAAAAGGGGCGACGAACTCTGGGCGACGCTGCCAACATTGGATGATCTTAAAAAGCTGGATTTCTAATTAATTGAAAGGAGAAATCTCAACATGGCACTTCAAGGTAAAAACGCTGAGATAAGCTATGACGCAAGAAGCAATTTCGGGGCCAAGGGTTGGTGGATTGTTATCTTCTCTGCGCTGAACTGGTATTTCTATGGCGGCTTGGTCAACAGCTCAATGAACACGGTCGTTCCCCAGCTGGCCGAAAGGCTGGGGGTTAATTCCGGAAACCTGCTCTCCCTGTCAACTCCTGCCGGCCTAGTCGCATTGGTGGTTTGCCTCTTTATAGGGCGTCTGGCAGCCAAGAGGGGCTTGAAGCTGGTCAACGGAATCCTCTTGATTCTTGGCGCCGTCGCCGTCGTCGCATGGGGCAACGCCACATCGGTCACAGCCTATACCATTTCCCTGATCTGCATGGTATGCCTGATGAACGGCGTTCAGCTCGTTGGCGGCAATATGAGCATCACCAACTGGTTTCCCAAGAAGAAGGGCATTGCCATCGGCTGGGCCACAATGGGCCTGAACATCTCCTCTGCCTCCTTCGTCGCTATTCTGGTTGCCCTCACCGGTATACTTGGCGGAATTAAATATGCACTGTGGGTGATCGCTGGGTGTCTGGTCGTTCTGGCTATCATCAACTTCCTGTTCTTCAAAAACTATCCCGAAGAGTGGGGCGCTTACCCCGATAACAACCCCGACTTGCAGCGCAATGAGTCTCGCATGCTCAACACAGGCTGGACCGCGAGCAAGGTTCTCAAGCAGAAGGAGACCTGGCTCATGGGCATCGGCACCGGCCTCTACGGCACGATTACCATCGGCTTCGTCTCCACCCTTATCCCAAGCTTGATGATGAAGGGATACTCTCAGCCTCAGGCGCTGATGATGATGACCATCGCTTCTGTCATCGGCCTGGCCGGAAGCTATGCCTGCGGCTGGCTGGATCAGAAACTTGGCGCCCAGAAGTCCGCCATCCTCTATGGTATCTTTGTCGTTGTCGGCCTTATCTTCTACTTCCTGCCCGGCACCGTTTGTACTTGGGTCTATCTGATTATGATCGGTCTGTCCATCGGCGGCTCCAACAACTACCCTCCCTCGATGACTGCGCAGATGTTTGGCCGTGCCGGTGCCGTCGTTGCTTTCCCGATCGTCTTCTTCATCAAGGGTGTGCTCTGTGTCATTCCTTATTTCATTCTTGGCCAATCTCTCGCTCTTACAGGCTCATACAATGTCGGCTGGGGTATTTTCATCGCGCTGACTATTGTAGCCATCATCATCTTTTATGTTGTCGACCTGAGTCCCAAGAAGGATCCCATTGATGAATAGAATTCCCCGATTCCGCTTTCTCTTGTTTTGTGTTCTAAACTGAACTTCGCATTAGTTAAATTGTAATTACATTATATTGAAAGGATGAACAATATGCCATTTAAAGTTAAAGCTACACTAGTTGCTTGGTTGGGAAACATTGAGAGGTATCCATGCCATTTTTGTTATGAATTGGGTGAGGAAATAATTTTCGACGGAGAACGTATTCACGGCCGGATTTGCCCCGACCTTCTGCCGCCGCTGGCTGAAAAAGCCATGAATATGCACGTGGCGGGACCGCGTTATGTTGATCCCGGCTACTACTATCCTTTCTGGTATGCTCCCCCAAGTGTGCCTGATGAAAGCAAAAGCGTATATGACGGCACTAAATTTGGTTTCCAGAATGTCTTGAAAACTATTGAGGAGCCTCCCTATCATGTGCGCCACTTACAGGATCCCAAGTCCTTTAACTGGCCGCCTAATCCGAAAAGGACTGTGGCTAAAGACGTGAGTGTGATATGTCCCGATCAGAGGAGCAGCGGTCTTTTCAACTTGGAAGTCATTGACCTGTCCGACACGGGCATGGATCTGCCTTATTTCAGACGGCAGATGACCATAATGGACAGAGCGGCTAAAAAAGGCGGTTCGGTATCGGTTAACGAGATCGGCAATATGTATGATGATTTTGAGCTTATGGAGATTTATCCGCCACTGGTGCGGGAAATGATAGAGCCTCTCATTGAAGAGCTGGTTTTGTTAAAGATGGCCACGGTGGAGGACGGCGTTCTAACCGTCACGGAAAAAGGCAGGGAGCGCGTAGCCCGCTTCAAGACGGAAACCACGCCTGATGTTATTGAGGCGCTAAAACTTTGATCCCAATGGGATAGAAAGCGAGGTTATTAAAGTGAGTTTAGACAACAGTAAATCACGGGCAAGTATATACTCGGCGGACGAAATACAAGGGGTTTTGTGCAGTTTTGTACCATCGGCGCAAGCTGTTCCGTATGGTACAGAAGTAGAAGGCGTCTATTTCGATGGTTATCCTCAGATTATCAAGTCCGAAATTGCGGATCCGAAATACAAGGTGAAGGTCGAGAAAGACATAATGGTTCCCATGCGGGATGGAATACTCGTGGCGATTGACGTTTACCATCCAGACGTAGAGGGAGAAAAATTTCCGGTTATCCTCTGCTGGGGCGAGTGGGGCAAAGACTCTCAGGATTGTGTGGAGTGGATGGCAGACACGCCGCAGTTGTATTGGGACAGTCCGTTTTGGGATGGCAGCATGGAAGCCTGTAACTATAACTATACTGTTCCGAGAGGATATATACATATCATAGCGGAACCGAGAGGCATCGGCAATTCCGAAGGCAAAAACTTGGGCGACCCGACCCTACATAGCCGGCAGGATATCTACGACGCTGTGGAATGGATTGCTGGGCAGCCCTGGTGCGACGGTAAGGTCGTTATGATGGGGCCTTCTTCCTACTCCAGAGCGCAGCTTCAAGCGGGGCAGGAGCCAGCTCCCCATCTCTTCGCCCTACGGCCCGACGAGGCGCCGGAACCGTTTGCCGGTGAGGATTTCACCGGGATTATGGATCTCATTTTGTATAAAATCCATACCGGCGCGCACGCCAATGATCACTTGACGCCTGTATCATATAATCAGCCGGAACATATTCCCCAGCCAAGAGCGTTTTCCATGTATTCAAAAGAGGAATTCAAGGAAAAACAACAAGAGCTCCTCGATGATCCCGACGTCAAATACAACATGAAATATTATTCCGAGGTCAGATATCCGGCAAGTTCATCGGTCATCGACGACCTGCTCTATTTTAAGCATCCGGTGCCGCTGGACAACGGTCTTCAAAATATTCAGGTACCGATGTACATCGGTACCTGAATATTTTGAAGACCGTTGTCCAGCGGCACCGGATGCTTAAAATAGAGC
>Ga0153972_1000031_pt1 | contig 38825 bp, 35 predicted proteins | sample TSGA056MetaG_FD_104732 | JGI IMG/M metagenome (GOLD analysis project Ga0153972, IMG submission 104732) | Attine ant fungus gardens microbial communities from Georgia, USA - TSGA056 MetaG | ecosystem: Host-associated > Fungi > Mycelium > Unclassified | place: USA: Georgia, George L Smith State...
GATAGCCTTGAGGTTATGATAACCAGGCGGTATTTCAGAAGTGGCGACAGCGAATACCTGCTGAACCGGAAGCCGGTGCGGCTGAAGGACATCCACGATATCCTGATGGATACGGGAATGGGCCGGGACGGTTACGCCATCATCGATCAGGGGCGGATTGGGGAAATCCTGTCCCTGAAAAGCGTGGAGCGCCGGGGCATTTTTGAAGAGGCTGCCGGAATTTCCCGCTATCGCTACAGGAAGGAAGAGGCGGAGCGGAAGCTTGAGCGAACGGAGGAGAACCTGCTTCGGATCGGCGATAAGCTGGCGGAGCTGGAGCTGCAGCTGGAGCCGCTCCGGGAACAGGCGGAAACCGCCAGACGGTACCTGCTCCTGCGGGACGAGCTGCGGCTTCTGCATGTTTCCCTGTGGCTCACGGCGCTGGACGGGTTAAAGGAAAAAACCGGGACGCTGGCGGCGGACTGTCAGGCGGCAAGGGACAAGCTGCAGGCGGAGCAGGCGCAAATGGAGGCGCTGTATGAGCAGGCCACCGCCCTTGCAGAGTCCATGCGTCATGTGGATCTGGAGGCGGAGCGGATTCGGGCGCAAATGACCGAGGCGTCCACCCGCAATACGGAGCTGCACAAGTCTGTTGCGGCGATTGAGGCCGAAATTTCCGGCAACCGGTCTGCCATCCTGCGGCTTGCCGCCGAACAAAAGGAGCAGGCGGAGCGGGCCGAGCTGCTCGGCGGACAAATTCGGACCCGCATGGAGCGAATTCAGGCGATCGAACTGGAGTCCGCCGCTATTTTGGAGCGACAGGCCGGTCTCGCGGCCCAGATGGAAGCTGTGACCTGCTCCATGGGGGACGAGTCGGATGCGTTTCGCCGGTTAACGGAGGAGGAACGGCAGGCGGCAACTGCCCTTTCGGAAAACCGGGCAGCCTTGTCCGCCGGTGTATCGGGACTTGCCGCCCTCCGTGACCGTGCGGAAAACGGGGCCGGGGAGCTGTCCAGGACGGCGGAGCGGCTTGCGGCGCTTCAGGCCGAGGGAGAGGCGGCGGATTCAGAGCTGGCGCGCATGACGGCCCAGGCCGAGGCGCTCACCAACCAAATCCAGGGCCATGCCCTGCGCCTGGGCCGCCGCAAGGAGCAGGAAGCGGAAAAGGACCGGGTGACTGTGAATCTGACAATGGAGCTGAAAACAATCCAATCCAGGCTCTCCATTCTGGAAGAGATGGAGCGGGCGATGGAGGGCTTCAACAAGGCGGTAAAGTTGGTCATGCGGGAGAAATCGCGGGGGACGCTTCGGAATATCCACGGCCCCGTGGCAAGGCTGATCGAGACGGACGCGGCCTATGCCCTGGCAATTGAGACCGCCCTGGGCGGCGCGGCCCAGAATATTATTGTGGAGCGGCCGGAGGACGGGAAATACGCCATCCAGTTCCTGAAACGGACAGGCGGCGGCCGCGCCACTTTTTTGCCCATTTCCATTATCAAGCCCACCGTATTGCGGGAAAGCGGGCTGGAGGACTGTGAAGGCTTTGTTGGCCTGGCGTCGGAGCTGGCCCGGTGCGGCGAGAAGTATCGGACGGTCTGCCAAAGCCTGCTGGGGCGCGTGGCTGTGGTGCATACCATCGACGACGCGGTTGAAATGGCGAAAGCTTATGGGAACCGGTTCCGGATTGTGACCCTGGACGGCCAGGTGATTAACGCGGGCGGCGCCATGACCGGCGGTTCGGCGGCGAAAACCACCGGCGTCCTGTCTCGGTCGAACGAGATCAAAAAGCTCCGGGCGGCACTGACGCAAACGCGGCAGTCGCTGGAAAAGTCCCAAAAGGAGCTGGAAGACCTACGCCGGACACTGCAAAACGAGCATGCCGTTTTGCTGGAACGGCAGGGCGCCTTGCGCGAGCTGGAGGACGACATCCTCAAAAGGCAGGAGAGCAGGAAGGCGTGGCAGTGGCAGCTATCCGCACTGGCAGAGAACTGCAGGACATTGGAGGATGAGTCCCGGGGGATTCGGGATAAAATAGAAGTGCAGACGTTGGCGATTGATCGGCTCCAGGCTGACGCGGACGAACAGGAAAGCCGCTTGGACGAAATCCGGCGCCAAATTGAAGCGCGGAGCAGGGGACAGGAGGCGCTTCGCGCCCGCCGTGAGGCCCTTGCCGCCGAAATGGGCGAGGCGGCAGCCGGTTTGGCGGCACTGGAGGCGGAGCGGCAGGCCGCCGAGGGCGCGGTGGCGGAGCTTTCGACGCTTTGCGGCAGTATGGATTCGGATAAGGCCGAAAAGGAACGGATGATCGTTGCGTTGGAGGCGCGTTGCACGTCGGAGCAGGCGGAGCTGGAACGGCAGCATGAGAGGCTCCGGCTGCTTGCAGCGGAGGATGAGGGTCATAAGCAGGCGTTAAGCCAATTGCGGCAGAAGAAGCTGGAGCTGGAGGGGGAGCGGACGAAGGCGGAAAAGGCGGGACAGGGGAAAAACGGCATGCTTTTGGACTTGGAGCGGAGCCTTTCCCGGCTGGAGCAGAAGAAAATCGCGGCGGATATGGAGGAAAAGCAGCTTTTGGACAAGCTGTGGGATACCTACAGCCTGACCTATTCGGCGGCAAGCGAGCTGCGGCGGCCGCTGGAAAGCGAGGCGGCCGCCGCCCGGAAGGCGGCGGAGCTCCGAAAGGAGATCGACGGTCTAGGTACACCCAATATCGGCGCGATCCAGGAATACGAACGGGTCAATGGGCGATATACCTATTTGACCGGTCAGCGGGACGACGTGGAGAAGGCGCGAATCGAGCTGCTCAATCTTGCTGCGCGCATTTCCCGGGAGATGCAGGAGATTTTCCTGCGGGAGTTTGACAATATCACAAAAAGCTTTCAGGAGACGTTTACCGAGCTGTTCAGCGGGGGAAAATGCAGTCTGACGCTGGAGGATCCGGAGGACGTTTTAGGCTGCGGCATTGAAATCGCCGTCCAGCCGCCGGGAAAGTCCCTGAAAACCATATCCCTGCTCTCCGGCGGGGAGAAAGCATTTGTGGCCATTGCGCTGTATTTCGCGATCCAGAAGATTCGCCCCACCCCCTTCTGCGTTATGGACGAGATCGAGGCGGCGCTGGACGAGGCCAATGTTCTTCGGTTCGCCGCTTATATGCGGCGGCTGTCCAATAAGACGCAGTTTATCGTCATTACCCACCGGCGCGGAACGATGGAGGAGGCGGATTTACTGTACGGCGTGACGATGCAGGAGCAGGGCGTGTCCCAGGTGCTCCATGTGGATCTGGAGGAAGCGGAAAAAAGCATCAGCGCTTAGTTCTTAAAAAAGAAAGAACCAAAAAGAAAACGAACCGGGCTGGTTGCTTTTTGAAATAAAATTGGAGAAATTTAAATGGGCTTTATTGATAAGATCAAAGAGGGACTTTCCAAAACAAAGCAGAATGTGACGACGCAGCTGAACAGCCTGTTCGATACGTTTACCGGGGCCAACGAGGATTTTTTTGAGGACTTGGAGGAGACGCTGATTCTGGCGGATCTGGGCGTAAGTACCGCGACGGAGGCCATTGCGCGGCTCCGGGAGGTGACGAAAGCGCGGGGCTTGCGGGGCGGCGGCGAGCTGCGGGAGGCCCTTGTAGACATTTTGACGGACATGCTTACTGTGGGGGACGGAGGTCTGCGGTTTGCCGCAAAGCCCTTCCCGATCCTTGTGATCGGTGTAAACGGCGTGGGGAAGACCACCACGATCGGAAAGCTTGCGATGCATTTTGTGCGTGACGGAAAAAAGGTGCTGCTGGCCGCGGGGGATACGTTCCGGGCGGCGGCGTCGGAGCAGCTTTCTATTTGGGCGGACCGGGCCGGGGCGGAGATTGTCCGTCACGGGGAAGGGGCGGACGCCGCCTCGGTGGTGTTTGACGCCGCCGCCGCCGCCAAGGCGAGGGATGTGGACGTGCTTTTGTGTGATACGGCGGGCAGACTCCATAACAAGACAAATCTGATGAACGAGCTGAACAAGATCAGCCGCGTGTTGGATCGAGAGCTGCCGGACGCCGGACGCGAAACCCTCCTTGTGCTGGACGCCACCACGGGGCAAAACGGACTGCAGCAGGCGAAGCTGTTCCGGGAGGCCGCCGGGATTACCGGGATCGTGCTGACGAAGCTGGACGGCACAGCACGGGGCGGGATTGTGTTCGCTATCGCAAACGAGCTGAAAATCCCGGTCAAATATGTGGGCGTCGGTGAAAAGGCGGAGGACTTATTGCCCTTTGAGCCCCGGACGTTCACGGAGGCCCTGCTGGACGGAAGCGGATCGGAGGCGTGAGCCATGGAGTTTATCCTGGCCAGTAATAACCGGAAAAAAATCGAAGAGCTTCGGGCGATCCTGGCTCACGCGGGGCACACGGTGATCTCCCAGGCGGAGGCCGGACTTGAATTGGCGGTGGAGGAGACAGGGGAGACCTTTGCGGAAAACGCCCTGTTAAAGGCCGCCGCGGTTGTGGAGAGAACGGGCCGCCCGGCCATCGCGGACGATTCCGGCCTTGTGGTGGAAGCCCTTGACGGCGCGCCGGGCGTCTATTCCGCCCGATATGGCGGGGATGCCTGCGAAACCGACGCGGATCGGTACCGGCTTCTGCTGAAGCGGATGGAGGGCGTCGGAGACAGGCGCGCGGCCTTTGTATCGGCCATCGCCTGCGTATTTCCAAATCGGGATATCCTGCGGGCGGAAGGCGTCTGGCGGGGCCGGATCCTTGAAGCGCCCGAAGGGGAAGGCGGCTTTGGCTATGATCCGGTGTTTTACGTGCCGGAGGAAGGGCTGACCGCCGCGGAGCTGGCCGCCGAACGGAAAAATCAAATCTCCCACAGGGCGCGTGCGCTGCGGAAATTTATTAAAAAATTGGAGAAATATTATGCTGACAAGTAAGGAGCGGGCACGGCTGCGGGGATTAGCGGCAAGCGAGGATACCATCCTGCATATTGGGAAAGGCGGCATTACGGAGCCGCTTATAAAGCAGGCACAGGACGCCCTGGCCGCCAGGGAGCTGATCAAGGGCAAGGTACAGGAAAACGCGCCCCTGTCACCCCGTGAGGCCTGCGACGCCCTTTGTGGCCTTTGCGGCGCGGAGCCTGTCCAGGTGATTGGGTCGAAGTTTGTTTTATATAAGGAAGCGGAGAAGAAAAAGTAGCAGTACTTTTTTCGGATTTTTTTGAAACCGGAGGAATTCCATGCGCATCGGTATTTTTGGCGGCACCTTCAGCCCCCCCCACCTGGGGCATTTGTGGGCCGCGCAGGCGGCGGCGGAGCAGCTGGCGCTGCATAAGGTGCTGGTGGTTCCCACCTACCTGCCGCCTCACAAGCTGCCGGAGGAGGATATGCCCGCCCCGGACGTCCGGCTTGAAATGACCAAAATCCTGTTTGACGGATGGGCGCTTGCCCAAGTGTCCGATCTGGAGCTTTGCCGGAAGCGGGTGAGCTATTCGGCGGACACGGTGGAACAGCTGACGGCACGGTATCCGGACAGCCGTCTGTTTTTGCTGATTGGGTCAGACATGCTTCTGGGATTTGAGACGTGGCACAGATATGAAGATATTTTAAAGAAGGCCGAGCTTGCCGTGTTTGCCCGGGAATCGGGCGAGATGGAACCAATTGTCCGACAGGCCCGTCAGATAGAGGAAAACCGGGGGGGCCGGGTTCACATAATCCGAAACCAAGCGCTGGAGATTTCCTCCACAGAGCTGCGAGGGCACCTGCAAAGGCGAACCGGGCTTGCGTATTTAGGCGCCGGCCTGTATGCGTATATCATCGCGAACCGGCTTTACGGCGCAAAGCCGGATTTTGACTGGCTGCGGGGCGAGGCTTACGCCATGCTGAAACCGAAGCGGATCCTCCACGTACAGGGCTGCGAGGCGGAGGCGGTACGACTAGCCGCCCGCTGGGGCGCGGACGAGGCGGAAGCCCGCACCGCCGCGATTCTTCATGACATTACCAAGAAACTGGAGCAAAAAGATCAGTTGCTATTGTGTGAAAAATATGGTATCATAACGGATGCTGTGGAGGAAAACAGTGAAAAACTGCTCCACGCCAAGACAGCAGCATGGATCGCGAAGGCCTGCTTCGGCGTGTCGGAGGCGGTTTTTGACGCGATTTCCTGCCATACCACGGGGAAGCCCGGCATGAGCACGCTGGATATGGTGCTATATTTGGCTGATTATATTGAACCGACGCGCGATTTTGACGGCGTAAAGACGCTGAGGAGGCTGGCCTACGCCGATTTGGAGGCCGCAATGCGGGCAGGACTTGCCTTGGACCTTAGTCAGCTGCGAAAAAAGGGCGTCACGCCCCACGAACGGTCAAGTGCGGCGCTACGGTATTTGGAACAAAAGGCGCGGGGAAAGGGTTTGGCATGAAACTTTTTGGAAACAGGCGCAAAAAGAAAGGGCGCGGCGACGGCGCAAAAAAACCGAAGGCGTTCCGGGTACTGCGGACTTTTATTGTTGTGGTTGTGGTGATCATGGCGCTGGCTGTGGCCGTGACCGCGGCTTGGAAAATTGTGATCCAGCCGCCCGAACGAAGCGAAACGGATCCGCCGCCCGCCGCCGAGAATACGGCGGACTTGAATGTGAACGCGGATCCGGGGGAGCCGGAGTCGGAGCAGACCGGGCGGAAGGACGGCATCTATACCCTGCTGATCGCCGGTGAGGACGAGGACAACGGCGGGGCCGACGTGGTTATGCTGGTATTCTTTGACACCGACGAGGGTAAGATTGATATATTAAGCATCCCGAGGGATACGCTGGTGAATGTGTCCTGGGGGACGAAGAAGATTAACTCCTATAAAAACTATTATAACGCCAAACAGTATAGCATGGATTATGACCAGTGGGTTGACGCGTTGAAAGACGGTGTGAAAAAAATCGTCGGTTACGAGCCGGATTCCTATGTGACCGTCGATATGGATGGCTTTGTGGAGTTGGTGGAAGCCATTGGCGGCGTTTATTATGACGTGCCCCACACGATGAAAAAAGCAGACGAGAATATCTATGTTTCGGCGGGCCCCCAACTGCTGGACGGGCAAAATGCGTTGGGTGTGGTGCGATTTCGGGATTACGTGGAAGGGGATATCGAACGCATCCAAGTGCAGCAGGGCTTTATTAAGGCGTTGCTGGGCGATTTGCTCCAGGCGGAAAACGTGTTCAAAATTAATGCGCTCCTGGATATTTATAACGAATATGTGGACACAGATTTAACCTATCGCAATCTTGCCTGGTACGTTGATAAAATTACGACCCTTGGCATTTCGGGAGAGGATATTAACTTCTACTCCATCGGGAGCGTGGCCAATACGACGGCTCACATCAAAGGCGTGTCCTATGTGGCGATTTACATGGAGCAATGGCTGGAGCTGCTGAACGACCATTTTAACCCCTTCTATGAGGAAATCATGGAGGACGAGCTGGATATTTTGACCTATAACGACGCCGGTACCCTGTACGCCACCAGCGGGGTCATACAGGGAGAGAACACGTGGGATTGGGCGTATTGACCGCCCCAAGGCTTCCCGGAAGCTTTAAAATACGAATTGTGAATGGAGGCATGCTTACATGATGACGCCTTTGGAAGTTGCCCAGGCGGTCTGCCGCGCCATGGAAAGCAAAAACGCGAAAGAGATCAAGCTCCTAAAAACGGAGGAGCTGACCGTACTGGCCAATTACTTTGTCATTTGCACGGCCGGCTCTACCACACAGATCAAGACCCTTTCCGACGAGGTAGAGCGGGCTTTGGAGGAAGTGGGGGAACCCCCGCTTAGGCGGGAAGGCCATCGGGACGGGGGCTGGGTACTCATTGATTTCGGTTGTGTGGTGGCGCATATTTTCCTGCCGGAGGCGCGGGCGTTCTACGGGCTGGAGCGCTTGTGGAGCGACGCGGAGGAGCTTGACCTGCCATAACGCCTTACCGCCCAAGATCACACTGCCTGCTTGGCCTTTTGCGGCAGTGCCGCGTTGTCCTCCTTGCCTTGCGCGAGTAAGGCTTCGTCGTCCGCCTTGCACTGCCGCGAAATTCCATCGCAAGCAGTGTGATTTTGGGCGGTAAGGCGTATAACTGATTAGGAGAGAGAACCATGAAATATGATTTTACCGCCATAGAGAAAAAATGGCAGAAGATATGGGAGGAGACGAAGCCCTTTGCCGCCGTTACCGGGGATCCACGGCCGAAATTCTACGCGCTGATTGAGTTTCCCTATCCTTCCGGCCAGGGGCTCCATGTGGGGCATCCTCGGCCCTATACCGCCATGGATATCATTGTCCGGAAAAAGCGGATGCAGGGGTATAACGTCCTGTTTCCCATCGGTTACGACGCCTTCGGCTTGCCTACGGAGAATTACGCGATCCAGAACAAGATCCATCCGGCCACAGTGACGGCGGAGAATATCGAAAAATTTCGCGGCCAGCTGAAGATGCTGGGCTATAGCTTTGACTGGGATCGAGAAATTTCCACCACCGACCCGAATTATTACAAGTGGACCCAATGGATTTTTCTAAAAATGTTTGAAAATGGCCTTGCCTATAAGGCCAACATCCCCGTCAACTGGTGCACCTCCTGCAAGTGCGTGCTGGCGAACGAGGAGGTGGTGGACGGCGGCTGCGAGCGGTGCGGCAGCGAGGTTGTCCGGAAAGAAAAAAGCCAGTGGATGCTGAAAATCACCGAATATGCCCAGCGGCTCATTGATGACCTGGATCAGGTGGATTTCATCGAGCGGGTGAAGCTCCAGCAGAAAAACTGGATCGGGCGAAGCGTGGGCGCGGAGGTGGATTTTTCCGTTACCACAGGGGATACGCTCAGGGTTTTCACCACCCGGCCCGATACCCTGTTTGGCGCTACGTATATGGTAATCGCGCCGGAGCACAAGCTGCTGGACGCATGGATGCCAAAAATCAATAACGCGGACGCGGTGCGAGTCTATCAGGCGAAGGCCGCGCAAAAGTCCGATTTTGAACGGACAGAGCTGCAAAAGGAAAAAACCGGCGTGATGCTGGAGGGCGTGCGGGCCAAAAATCCCGTGACGGGGGAGGAAATCCCCATCTTCATATCCGATTATGTGCTTGCAACCTACGGTACCGGCGCGATTATGGCGGTCCCCGGCCACGACCAGCGGGACTGGGAATTCGCGAAAAAATTCGGTCTGCCCATTCTTGAGGTGGTGGCCGGCGGAAACATTGCCGAATGCGCGTTTAGCGACTGTGAAACGGGGATCCTGGTAAACTCCGGCTTCTTAAACGGCATGCCCGTGGAGGACGCCAAGAAAAGGATCGCCCAATGGCTGGCTGACAAGGGCCTAGGGCGGGAAAAGGTGAATTTCAAGCTGCGGGACTGGGTGTTCAGCCGCCAGCGCTATTGGGGGGAGCCAATTCCTATCGTTCACTGCGATGCCTGCGGGCCTGTCCCCCTCGCGGAGTCGGCGCTGCCCCTCCTATTGCCCGATGTGGAAAACTACGCCCCCACGGAAACCGGCGAATCCCCCCTGGCCGCCATGACGGACTGGGTGGAGACGACTTGCCCCAAATGCGGCGGCCCGGCCAGGCGGGAAACCGATACCATGCCCCAGTGGGCCGGCTCCTCCTGGTACTACCTGCGCTATATGGATCCCCATAACCCGGACGCGCCGCTATCCAAAGAAGCCGCTGACTATTGGCACCAGGTGGACTGGTACAATGGCGGCATGGAGCACACCACCTTACATCTGCTGTATTCCAGATTTTGGCATAAATTTTTATTCGATCTCGGCATTGTCCCCACAACGGAGCCGTACTACAAGCGGACGAGCCACGGCATGATCCTTGGCGAGGGCGGGGAGAAGATGTCCAAGTCCCGGGGGAATGTGGTGAATCCCAATGAAATTGTGGATCAATACGGAGCGGACACCCTGCGCCTGTATATCATGTTCATCGGGGACTTTGAAAAGACGGCGCCCTGGTCCAGTAAGGCGGTGAAGGGCTGCAAGCGGTTTTTGGATCGGGTGTGGAATCTGGCGGAGCACCGGCTGGAGGGCGGCGCGGACTGCTCGGCCAGTCATGAAGCCGCGCTTCACAGGACGGTCAAGAAGGTCACCGAGGACATTGACGGGATGAAGTTCAACACGGCCATCGCCGCGCTGATGACCCTTGTAAACGAATTCAGCGCCGCGCCGCCGAACCGTGGGGATATCAGGCTTTTCTTAAAACTGCTCTCCCCCTTTGCGCCCCATATCGCGGAGGAGCTTTGGGAGAAGCAGGGCTTTTCCGGAACAGTCTCCGCCGCCGCCTGGCCGGACTTTGACCCGGAAAAGCTTGTGGATTCAGAGCTGGAAATCGTAGTGCAGGTGAACGGGAAACGGAAGGCGTCCGTAATGGTGGCCGCAGACGCGTCGGATGAGGCGGTTATGGAGGCCGTTCTGGGCAGCGAGAAGGTGAAGCGGCAGATGGCGGGTTTTGTCATTGTGAAGCGGATTCTGGTTCGGAATAAGCTGGTAAATTTGGTTGTACGGCCCGAATAACGCAGGCGAAGAAGTTGTCGGGGATTATGATTGCGTTATGAATAATTCACCTGCGGTTCAAATTTACTTGACATTTTGGAAAAGGACGCATATAATAATTTATGCGAAAGCCATGGTGATAATGGCCCTTAAAAGCGTCCTTGCGGGCGCATTTGGAGGGAGGGAAGTAAATGTCGGAAGTCCGCATTAAGGATAATGAATCTTTAGACAGCGCGCTAAAGCGGTTTAAGCGCAGCTGTGCAAAGGCCGGAGTGCTCTCAGATCTCAGGAAAAAGGAGTACTATCAGAGTCCCAGCGTGAAGCGCCGCAAAAAGTCTGAAGCGGCTAGGAAGAAGAAAAACAAAAAGTATTAACCAATGGATCGGGCTGCCTTGGGCAGTCCGATTTTCTTTTTTGAAAAAAGAAAAGAAGGAAAGGCAAACAAGTTGGGCGCCCCTTTTCCTGCTTGCGAGGGCGCTTCTTTCAATTGGGGATTGGGGAATCCTCCGATTGCGGGTCCGCCGGAAATAAGTCGGATATTTCGGGATATAAGAGAACGGCGTCCTTGATATCGAGCCGCTCCGCCAGATAGAGCTTTTTGCGGATACTGCCCGCGTCGTCGTAGACGACAAAGTGGGAGCCGTCCTTGTCCTTGAAGGTGAAGTAATATGCGCACAGCTCCTGGGAAAAGTAAGCCTGCTGCTTGTGAAGCGCCGTCAGCCGCGCGAAGGCCTCGGCAGTGAGGCGGGTGCCCTCGCCGTCATAGGCGGGCAGACGGAAATCCATGCGTACCCGTTCGATTTCCAAGGCAATCCGCTGGGCGCCATAAAAGGAAGCCGCCTCGCGGAGCCGCGCCGAAAGGCTCCCGCCGGACAGGGCCGTTGGGATCAGCACCTTGCACCAATCACTGTCCTGGGCATATCGCTCCGGCAGGTAGAGCGTGCCGCCGACGCGTCCCAGGCGCATGGACAGCATGGACGCCGCTGCGTGCAGGGAAGGGGAAGGCGCGCCAAAATCCAAAAGGATGCCCTCAAAGCCCCGGTTTCCATATTCCCGCATGATTTCCCCAGTCAAGACGGATGTATCCCCGTCGCCCGTATAACCGCCGTCCGCGACAACCATTACGCCGCCCCGCATCGACAGGGGGACGGCGGAGCGGTATAAATGAAACCCTTCCCCGATTCGGTACGCCATATGGGCGACCGGCTGTCCGTGGCAGGATGCCTCCCGCAGCAGGTCGGGCGGAGTGGATAGGACGATATGCAAAATGAACCTCCTTCTTTGGACGGTAAAAAATGCCGCCTCAACAATCCGAATGTGGACATTGCTTTCGTTACATGATATAATAGCAAGGCTTGAAATATGATTCCTTTAGGAGTAAAATATGGCTTTTTCACCGATCCCCCGCGTATGCGCCGCTTCCGTTTACGACCTTACAGCGGATTTCATGCGGGCCAGAGGGATTACGCTGCTTTTACTGGATTTAGATAATACCATCGCGACCTATACGGAGGAGGTACCCTCCCCGGCCATGCGGACATGGATGAAGGCAATGGAGGACGACGGAATCACGCTTTTTCTCGTCTCCAATAACCGGACCGACAGGGCGGGGAAATTCGCGGCGTCGGCCGGAATCCCCTATATCAATCGGGCTGGAAAGCCTTCCCCCAAGGCCCTTGTGCGGGCAATGGCACAAATGAAAAAAGCGCCGGGAGAGACGGCGCTGGTTGGCGATCAGGTGTATACGGACGTACTGGCGGCCAACAGCGCGGGGGTTCTGTCCATCGTGGTGCGGCCCCTTGACCTGAAAAAGCCCCGCTTTGTGCTCCGCTTTGCGGTGGAACTGCCATTTCGTCTGCTGGGAGGGAAAGAATCGCCATGAACCATCTCAAACAGATCCAAGCGGCTTTGGGGAATTTCCCTTTTGACGCGATTATGCTGACAAGCCTTGCCGCCCGCCGGTACGCCACGGGCTTTCCGGCTTCGGCCGGGGTGGTGCTGATCACAACGGACACGGCCTGTTTTCTGACCGATGCCCGGTATATAGAAGCGGCGCGAAAGACCGTCAGAGGTGCAAAGGTCGAGCTGGTCGGCAGCGGTGAAAAGTACACGGATCGGATCAACGCCTTCATTGCGGCCCATAAAATCGCCGTCCTAGGCTTCGAGGATGAGACCATGCTTTACCGGGCGTACAGCGATTATGCGGAGAAGCTGACTGCGAAGCTGGTGCCCGGTCAGAAGCTGATAAGCGGGCTGCGGGCGGTAAAGGATCGGGCGGAGCTTCGGGCTATCGAGGCCGCCCAGGCCATTACGGATCAAGTCTTTTTGGAAATTCTCGCGATCCTCTCCCCCCAACGGACGGAAAAGGAGATTGCCGCCGAAATTGTTTACAGGCTGCTGAAAAACGGCGCGGAAAACATCTCCTTCGACCCCATTGTGGTTTCCGGGAAAAATTCATCAAAGCCTCACGGGGTTCCGGGGGACGATACGCTGTCGGGGTTTGTCACCATGGATTTCGGCTGTACCGCTTATGGATACTGCTCGGACATGACCCGGACGGTGGCCGTCGGCTCCGTAACGGATGAAATGCGCCGGGTTTATGAGACGGTGCTGGCCGCACAGGCCGCCGGGATCGCCGCGGCGCGGGCCGGCGTCGCCGGCAGGGAGATTGACGCGGCGGGCCGGGCCGTGATCGAGGCGGCAGGCTTTGGGGACTATTTCGGCCACAGCTTCGGGCACAGCTTGGGGCTGGAGGTGCATGAGGGGCCAAGCGCATCCCCAACGGAGGAACGGACGCTGGAGGCGGGAACAGTCGTCACTGCCGAACCGGGCATTTATATTCCGGATACTTTCGGAGTCAGGATCGAGGATATGATCCTGATTACCGAGACAGGACACATAAATCTGACCCGCTCCGGAAAGGAATTATTGATTCTTTGAGGTTCCTTTAAGGCACGCTTGAGAATACCGCTTGCAAATCAGGCTGCAATAGGATAGAATAGACACGGGAAATTTATACTGCTGCTCCGGGGGCAAGGGCGCGTGTGGCGGGTTTGCGCCGCCGGAGTGAGGCGAAGGGAAAGGATCGAATATGATAACTGCCGGAGACTTTAGAAATGGCGTCACCTTTGAGTGGGACGGAAAGGTTATGCAGGTTGTGGAATTTCAGCATGTAAAGCCGGGGAAGGGCGCGGCCTTTGTTCGGACGAAAATGAAGAATGTCATAACCGGTGCCGTGGTTGAAAACTCCTTTAATCCGTCGGATAAATTTGAGTCCGCCTTTGTTGAGCGGAAGGAAATGGAATTCAGTTACAACGACGGCTCGCTTTATTATTTTATGGACGGGGAGACCTTTGAGCTGATGCCAATTGACGCGTCTCTTTTGGGAGACAGCTTTAAGTTTATGATGGAGAATATGACTTGCACCGTCATGTCATACAAGGGCAAGGTATTCAGTGTGGAGCCGCCGAACTTTGTGGAGCTGGCGGTTACTCAGACCGATCCCGGCGTCCGGGGCGACACCGCAACGAATGTGACAAAGCCCGCCGTTCTGGAATCCGGCGCGGAGGTCAAGGTGCCCCTGTTCATCAACGAGGGGGATCGGATTCGAGTGGATACCCGAACCGGCACGTATATCGAGCGGGCGAAGGGTTAAACTGATAAAAATAAAGGAGGGTATGCACGTGTCGATATCAAAACGAGTGGCCTATCTGAAGGGGCTGGCTGAGGGGCTGGAGCTGGACACAGAGTCAAAGGAAGGAAAGCTGATTTCCGTTATGATCGAAATCCTGGAGAAAATGGCGCTTTCCATTGAGGACATTGAGGACGACCTTCTGGCCATTGACGACGAAATCGCCGATCTCGGCGATGATTTGGAGGACATGGAGGATCTGGTCTATGACGACCACGACTGTCATCACGGCCATGGCCACGACGACTGCGAGGCGTGTGACGAGCAGATTTTCTACGAGGTCAAATGCCCCAACTGCGGAGAGGAAACCACCATTGACGAGGATGTGCTGGAATCCGGCGGCATCAGCTGCCCAAGCTGCGGCGAAAAGCTGGAGTTTGACCTGGACGCGTTTGAAGACGATGAGGACGATGGAGACTGACACATGGAAAACAGCGGCTGTGTGGTTGACACAGCCGCTGTTTTCCATGGGCATGCTTGGAAACGCCGGACTTCCAGACGCCACGCACAGGGTCTCGGACAGGCCTGTTATGAGAAAAACTGTCCATGGAATTTCAGGCTGATATCCAGGGCGCGAACGGTATGCGTTAAGGCGCCGATGGAAATAAAGTCTACGCCGGTTTCCGCTACCTCGGAAAGGCGCCTGTCGCCCATGTTGCCGGACGCCTCTGTCCGGGCGCGGCCCCCCACCAGCGTTACGGCCCGCCGCATTTGCGCAAGGTCCATGTTGTCCAGCATGATGATGTCCGCCCCTGCTTCCAACGCTTCCCGAACCTGATCCAGGGTTTCTGTTTCCACCTCAATTTTCAGCGTATGAGGCACATGCCGCCGGGCGGCGGCCACCGCGCTTGCGATCCCCCCGGCGGCCACAATGTGGTTGTCTTTGATCAGAACGCCATCGAACAGGCCGAAGCGGTGGTTCCCGCCGCCGCCTGTTTTGACCGCATACTTTTCCAGCGCCCGCAGACCGGGCGTGGTTTTCCGGGTATCTACGATTATGGCGTTCGTCCCGGAAACCGCGCACACGGCGGCGTCGGTCCGGGTGGCGATGCCGGACAGGCGCTGGAGCAGATTTAACGCCAGCCGCTCGCCTGTCAGGATGGCCCTGGCCGGGCCGCTGATTTCCGCGATCGTGTCGCCCGCGGTCAGGCGGGTGCCGTCAACCAAGGCGGCTTCGATCCGGATGCGACCGTCCAGAAGCATAAAAACCCGGCGGAGGATGTCCATGCCGCACAGTACGCCCGGCTCCTTTGAGAGAAACCGCCCGGCAATCTGCACCGATTCGGGCACACAGGCGTTTGTCGTAATATCACCGGATCCCACGTCCTCCCGCAGCGCCCGCGTCAAAAGGCTGTCCATCTCCAGAAATTCCATTAGCTTTCCCTCCAATGTGCGCCGACGCTTTCCTCCCGCGCCAGTGCGGCCTCTAAAATCGCCTGCGCCACGGTGGCGATATTCAGGACTTCAATGTAGGCCCTAGTGTCCGAAGAGCCGGATGTGAGCTTGTCCAATATGCTTGTGATTTCGTCCAGCGCGTAACGCAGGCCCGCTTCGGTTCGCACCACGCCTCCGTATTCGTTCATCAGCGACTGGATGCGAAGGCGCAGGGCAGAACAGTCCGTCCGGCTGTGCGCCCGTTCGGGAAAGGCGGCGGGCAGGTTCGGATGGGGATGGGAGGGATTCGGATTTGCCCGGAGGGCCTCGCTTATTCGCTGGGCGGCCCGCCGGCCAAAGACGAGACATTCCAGCATGGAATTGGAAGCCAGACGGTTTGCTCCGTGTACCCCCGTAGATGCGGCTTCTCCGCACACATAGAGGCCGGGCACGCAAGTTTCCGCGTACAGGTTCGTTTCAATCCCGCCGATTAGATAATGCTGAACCGGGCAGACCGGGATATAGTCTTTGGAAAGAATAATGCCCCGCTCCATACATTCTCGATAAATGGTGGGAAACCGCATGGACAGGTATTGGTCGGATTTTTCCGTAATATCAAGAAAAACATGATCCGTACCTGTTTTTTCCATTTCACGGATGATCGCCCGGGCTACGATGTCGCGTGGGGCAAGATCCCGCAGGGGATGGAGGTGCGCCATGAAGGCCTCGCCCTTCCGGTTGCGGAGGATGCCCCCTTCACCACGCACCGCCTCGGAGATGAGAAAGGCGCGGCCCGTCTGGCCGGGATCCCAGAGGCCTGTGGGGTGGAATTGAATGAACTCCATATGTTTCAACTTAGCCCCCGCCCGCGCGGCGGCGGCAAGCCCGTCCCCTGTGGATACCTCAGGGTTGGTGCTGGTTTTGTAGACCTGGCCGATTCCGCCGGTGGCGATGACCACATAACGGGTGCGGATGATATTGAAGCATCCTTCGTCCTCGTCATAGATGAGCGCACCGCAAACGCAATCGTCTTGATCTGTCAGGACGTCCAAAAAGAAGGTCCTGCCCATGAAGGTGACGCTGGAGCCGCTTGCTGTAAGATACGCGAGGGCCTTGACCGTTTCGCGGCCGGTGGCGTCCCCGCCGGCGTGGACGATCCGCCGCTTCCGGTGCCCGCCCTCCCGGGTGATTTCCAGGTCGCCGAATTCGTTTAGATCGAAAGGAACGTTCATGGATACCAGGTTTTTGATTTCCGCAGGTCCCTCGTCCACCAGCACCTTGACCGCGACCGCGTCGCACAGGCCGGCTCCGGCGATCAGGGTATCCTCAAGATGGAGGAGCGGCGTGTCGTCGCCTGAGATGGCGGCGGCGATCCCGCCCTGCGCCAGCCAGGAGCTGCTAAGATCGACGCCTTCCTTCGTCAGAACGCAGCAGGTATACGCCTCGTCAATGTGAAGGGCGGTATACAGGCCCGCAAGGCCCGAGCCGACGACAACGACGTCAAAGCTCAGGTAGCTTCGGATGGGAACGCTCTGATCCAGTGCATATCGCATGTCAAGACTCCTTCGGGTTCGGGCAGATAATTGATCTTCTAATCATACCAATATTTATCTTTTTTTTCAACTCTTTTTTAACCTCGTTTTACCTTTTGGGAAAAGCGATTGACAGGATATACGACAGGAACGGGAGGGCATGATGAATATTCAGAGTATGGAGTATATTATTGCGCTGTCAAAGATGCTCAATTTTACGAAGGCGGCTGCCGCGATGTGCACGACCCAGCCGGCTTTCAGTCGTGTGATCTCCTCGGCGGAGGAGGAGCTTGGCGTCACGCTGTTCGAGCGGTCAAGACGGCGCGTCGAAATGACGCCCGCGGGTGAGGCGCTCGTTCCGCAGCTTGAAAAGGCGCTGGAGCAATATGAAACCGGCGTCCGGAATGCGAAGGGCGTCTCGGAGCAGAACGGGGGCAAGCTTTATGTCGGGTATATTCCGGATACGATCAATCAGGACATCCGGCTGCTTTCCGACCGGTTCTCGGAGGAGCACCCGGAGGCAAAGCTGTCCCTCAAGGAGACCCATTATTATGAGCTTCAGAGCCAGCTTTTGACCGAGGATCTGGATATTGTGATCTATACGAGCATGCAGACAAGCTTCCCGCCGGAGCTTGCGTGTTATCCCCTCTTTGAATCGCCCCTTTGCGCCATCGTACACGAAACGCATTCCCTGTCCGCCCGCCCGTCCATATCACCGGCGGAGCTGCGCGGGGAGCCCTTTGTGGTTTTGGCGCATGACACGACCATGTCGGGAAGCTGGAGCTTCGTTCACCGCTTTGCGGCGGCATACGAGTTTACGCCGTGGATCGTGGGCCAGGCGTCCATGCTGTCCAGCGCCTTATTACAGGTGTCGTGCAATAAGGGCGTTTGCATCGCCTCCCAATTCGCGGGGCATCTGACGCCGGAGAATGTGCGTATTATTCCCATCGCCGGGGACGAACGATGCATACGCTACGCCGTATGGAGTAAATCGCGGGAGAATCCGGCCCTTAGAGATTTTATCGTGTGCATGAAGGACAGCTTTTAAAATACATAGTATTAAATAGGGAATTATTGTATCGTGCTTTGGGAGCGCCGCAGCTGCGGCGTATCATTCCAATCGAAAAGGAAGGAAGCCGTCATGAAACCAACGAGAGAAGAGGCGTTCGCCCTGTTGAAGGAGTACAACGAAAGCGAAGCGCTTATTAAGCACGCCCTGGCGGTGGAGGGTGTGATGCGGCATTTTGCCCGGCTGTTGGGGGAGGACCCGGAGAAATGGGGCGTCATTGGCCTGCTCCACGACCTGGATTATGAAAAATACCCGGAGGAGCACTGCGTCAAGGCGCGGGCGATTTTGGAGGAACGGGGCGTAGACGAAGACTATATCCATGCCGTTGTGTCTCACGGCTGGGGGCTGTGCAGCGATGTGGAACCGGCGCACAGAATGGAAAAGGTGCTATATACCACGGATGAGCTGACAGGCTTAATAAACGCGGCGGCCCTGATGCGGCCCAGCCGGAGCGTACTGGATATCACCTATAAGTCCGTATGGAAAAAGTATAAGACCCCGTCCTTCGCGGCGGGGGTTGACCGGAGCGTCATTGAAAAGGGCGCGGCTATGCTGGGCTGGGAGATGAAAAATGTCATTGACGAGACGATCGAAGGGATGCGTCAAGTGGCGGACGACATTGGACTTGGAAAAAATGAATGAGGGATAGGCTGAAGGCGCGGCTTCAGCAGAATACATAAAGAACTCCAAAAGCCCCGGGTCCCGGGGACGGTCTTTTTTGAAAAGCCGCGCCTACAGGTCGTAAACCGCCAGCTTGCAGTTGTCCAGCTTGTAAGCGGCATACTGCTTGTTGGACAGGTCGTTGAAATAGGTGTGGATGACCTTGCAGACGCCGCCGTGGCCCACGAGCAGCACGGTTTGGCCCGGATACCGCCGGGGCAGCTCGTCCAGCAGGTTATAGACCCGCTGAACCACACGGAGGAAGGGCTCTCCGCCGTTCAGACGGCTGGCCGTTTGCCGAATGGCATTCAGAAAGCGGGGGTCGCTGCGGGAGCCGCCCTCATAGCCGCCGTAGCTCTGTTCGATCAACCGCTCGTCCACCTCATAGGTCAGCTTTAAGGCGCCGGCGAGGATTTCGGCGGTCTGTTGCGCTCTTTTTAAGGGAGAAGAGAGGATCACGCCGATTTCATAGGCGTGCAGCTTCGCGGCCAGCGCGCCGGCCTGCTGCCTGCCGGTTTCCGTCAATTCGCAGTCTGTCCTGCCGCAGACCATATTTTGAACGGTCCATTCCGTTTGCCCGTGCCGCGTCACATAAAGCTTCATGCCAGATTCCCTTCCGTTTCAAATTCCTTTGCAGTAGTATACAGGAAGGAGCGTCATTTTGCAACGCGGAAATTTTTTGAAAACGCCCTGAAAAATATTTCCGAAAGCTATTGCATTGTACATGTCGCTTTGCTATAATTAGGCTTGGAACAACTGAATCATTATGTCTTCAGGGCAGGGTGTAATTCCCGACCGGCGGTATAGTCCGCGAGAGGCGCAAGCCTTTGAACCGATGCAAATTCGGTACCGACAGTATAGTCTGGATGGAAGAAGATGTGATTAGGATCATTCTATTTGATGATTTTAACACCTGAAAGACATGCTTTCGGGTGTTTACTATTTTATCTGGAGGAAATTTCTCTATGTCGGAAAAAACAAGAAGGCTTACCTCACTCGGGATGCTGTGCGCCGTTGCCTTTGTGGTGACGGTTCTGATCCGCATTCCAATCGTGGCTGCCGCGCCGTTTTTGAAGCTGGACTTCAAGGATGTTATTATTGTCATCGGCGGGTTTATCTTCGGCCCCCTGTCCGCTGCCATGGTATCTCTGGTGGTCTCCTTTTTGGAAATGGTGTCGGTCAGTGACAACGGAGTTGTCGGTTTTGCTATGAATGTGTTGGCCTCCTGTGCCTTTGCCTGCACAGCGTCCGCCGTTTATAAGCGGCGGCGGACAGCGGGGGTGGCCCTTGCGGGCCTGCTTCAAGGCTGCGTGGCTATGACTGCGGTAATGCTGCTGTGGAACTACCTGATCATGCCGCCGTACATGGGGGTGGAGCGTTCTGAGGTGGCGGCGCTGCTGGTTCCGGCGCTATTGCCCTTTAACCTGCTTAAGTCCGGCATCAACGCGGCGGTCAGTATCCTCCTGTATAAGCCGGTGGTGCTGGCCTTGCGGCGCACCGGACTTGTTCCAGCGCCGGAGGAGCGGGGCGGCAGCGGTAAGCCCATGGTGGGTGTGCTGCTGGTAGCGGGCATCGTTCTTGTGACCTGTGTGCTGTTTGCGCTGGCGCTGAAAGGGATCCTCTGACCCGCGCGGGGGCGGGCTTCCGTAGAATGTACTGTCGGGCCGGGAGGTGACTTCCTTGACAACGCTTCATACAATTGCCTATATTCGCAGCGCGTTTCCCACAAAATTCGGAATTCCCCGTCAAAGCGGCCTGGTTGAGCGGCTTCCGGCTTCCGTCGTCTTTACGCCGGAATACCGTGACATAAGCGCTCTCAGAGGGTTGGAGGCGGTATCTCATATCTGGCTGATTTGGGGATTTTCCGAAACGTCCCGGGACAAGTGGTCTCCCACCGTGCGGCCGCCCCGGCTTGGCGGGAATACCCGCATGGGGGTATTTGCCACCCGATCCCCTTACCGGCCCAACCCCATCGGGCTTTCCTCGGTGAAGCTCGACCGGATTGAGAAGCACGCCGTACTGGGCCCGGTCATTCATGTGCTGGGGGCGGATTTGATGGACGGCACACCCATCTACGACATCAAGCCCTACCTCCCTTATACGGACTGCCATCCGGAGGCCGCCGGCGGCTTTGCCGCGGATGCGCCTGAGATGACGCTGCGGGTATCCATTGAGGCGCGGTGGCTTCAAATCCTGCCGGAAGCGTATAGGGAGCCCTTGCGGGCGGTATTGGCCCAGGATCCGAGACCTCCTTACCAAAACGACCCGAACCGGGTCTACGGCATGGAATTTGCGGGCTATACGGTTACGTTTTCCGTCCGTGCGGACGTTTTGACCGTTCTGGAGCTGAAGAAAACGCCGCCGGAAGCCCCGTTGCCCTAGGCCGGGACAGACATCTTGTCGCGGCTGAAGCTCAATACTATGCGCTAACGCCTTGCAATGCGGCGTTATTTGTGCTATACTATGTCCGTTCGGAATTTCTAAAATTTGGAGGAGTCAATGAAAAAGATTGGTTTGGTTCTGGCGGCGCTTATGCTCGCGGCGTCCCTTACGGCGTGCAATGAAAAGGTATCGGCGTACGGCGCGTATGAGAAGATGAACACGGCGATGGGCAAGGTAGAGTCCATAGAAATGACGGTGGACGGCTCGATTGCGATGACGGCTATGGGCGAGACGATGGATATCGAAATGAGCGGGACGATGAAGGAAGTGATCCTGTCCGAAACCGAGGCTGAGATGGAAATGTATATGGATATGGTCATGTTTGGCGAGACCATTCCCACTGTCTCCTACTACAAGGACGGGTACATGTACCAGGAAATGTATGGAATGAAGTACAAAACGGCCATGGGGATCGAGGAAGCGCTAAGCCAGATGGGTACGGAAAACCTGACTTTCTCTGAGGAAGCGATCAAGGAGTCCGACGTTACCGACGTGGATGGGGGCAAGCAGATCTCCTTCACCCTGGACGGCGCGGCCCTGAACGACATTTTGGCAGGAGCCGGCACGTTGTCCGAACTGGCTGCGTTGTTTGGAGAGGACGGCGAAATGGCCTTCGGAGATGTTACATACGTTGTGAACGTGGATAAGGACTATGTAATGAAAAGCTGTGAAATGCGCTTTGACATGACCATGACGGTGGAGGGTGAGGCGATTGAAATGGCCTACACGATGACGATGAAGGTCGTCTCCACCAACGACGTGACCGTCACATTCCCGGACGATCTGGATACCTACGTGGGAATGTCCGATGCCCTGGGGGCAGCATAATAAGCCAAAGGGAGTCCCTTGGTATAGAGGTTACAAGAAAAATCCCTTCCCCGTTTTCCGGGGGAGGGATTTTGCCGATTTGCAAAGCGGGGTTTGACAATCCCGCATCTGGTGATATAATAACCAAAGAAAATACGGGAGGATGGCCCATGTGGACGGCGGAGAGCTGGACGGATTATGAGCTGCTGGATTGCGACCGGGGGGAGAAGCTGGAGCGCTGGGGCGCGTATACCCTGGTGCGCCCAGATCCCCAGGTGATCTGGTGTGGGGATCGGAAGCACAGCGGGTGGAAAACGCCGGACGGGAAATATCGCCGGTCTAAAAGCGGCGGCGGCAGCTGGGAAAAAGGAAACCTGCCCCAGCGGTGGCAGATTTGCTATAAAAACCTGACCTTTTATGTCGGACCCATGAACTTCAAGCATACGGGCCTGTTTCCGGAACAGGCCGTCAACTGGGATTATATCACGGAGAAAATTCAAAGTGCCGGGCGGCAGCTTGCCATTCTGAACCTGTTTGCCTATACGGGGGGCGCGACCGTCGCCGCCGCGGCCGCAGGGGCCAGGGTGTGCCATGTGGATGCGGCAAAGGGGATGGTGGCATGGGCTAGGGAAAACGCCGCTGCCTCCGGCTTGGCGGATAAGCCGATCCGCTGGATCGTGGACGACTGTGCCGCCTTTGTGGAACGGGAGATCAGGAGAGGCAGGCGGTACGACGCGGTGATTATGGATCCGCCCTCCTACGGACGGGGCCCCACGGGGCAGGTGTGGAAGCTGGAGGAAAACCTGTTTTCCTTCGTACAGCTCGTAAGCGGCGTACTCAGCGACGACCCCTGCTTTGTAATCATCAATTCCTATACGACGGGCCTTTCTCCGGCGGTGCTGACCTTTATCAGCGAGACGGTTTTTACAAAGCGGTTCGGCGGGCGCAGCGAGAGCAGGGAGCTGGGGCTGCCGGCGGGGAAAAGCGGCCTGTACCTTCCCTGCGGGGCTGCCTGCCGGTGGGAGCGGTGACAATGGAAATGATACGAACCGAAAACCTGTGCTACTCCTATGACAATACGGAAACCAATCTGAGGGAGCTGGTGCTGGACGAGTTGCGCCTTGCGATCCGGGAAGGATCGTTTGTTGCGATTCTGGGTCGGAACGGCAGCGGAAAGTCCACCCTGGCCCGGCATTTTAACGGCATCCTGCTACCCTCAGGCGGAAAGGTGTTTATTTCCGGCATGGACACGGCGGACGAGACGCTGCTTACGGAGATCCGGCGGACGGTGGGCGTCGTCTTCCAAAACCCCGATAACCAGCTTGTGGCCAGCGTGGTGGAGGAGGACGTGGCTTTTGCCCCGGAAAATCTGGGCGTTGCGCCGGAGGAAATCCGCAAAAGGGTGGACGCGGCCCTTTCCACCGTGGGCATGACCGATTGGCGTGCGCATGCCCCGCACAGGCTGTCCGGCGGCCAGAAGCAGCGGGTGGCCATTGCCGGAATCCTTGCTATGGAGCCAAAATGCATTGTCTTGGACGAGCCGACGGCCATGCTGGATCCGGCAGGCCGGCAGGAGGTGCTGCAAACCGTCCGGCGCCTGAACCGGGACAGGGGGATCACGGTGATCCTGATAACACATCACATGGAGGAGGCCGTGGATACGGATCGGGTCATTGTCTTGTCCGCCGGGCGGATCGCCCTGGACGGCAGCCCCCGGGAAATCTTCCCCCAGGTGGAGCTGCTTCGGGAGCTGGGCTTAGCGGTGCCGGAGACGACGGCGCTTTTGTACAGGCTCCGGCAGGCGGGGCTGCAGCTGCCCCTGGATGCCCTGTCCGTGGACGAATGCGCCGCGGCCATCTATACGCTGATCCGTTAACATATTCATACAGGAGCGAAGCTTGGAACCGATTATTAAAACGGAAAACCTTACCTACACTTACAATCCCAATACCCCATTTTCCCTTACGGCGATCCAGGGGATCAATTTTTCTGTCCAAAAGGGAGAATTCATCGGGCTGATCGGACATACGGGTTCGGGGAAGTCCACCCTTGTCCAGCACCTGAACGGGCTACTGAACCCCACGGCCGGGACGGTACTTTTCAACGGGGAAAATATGCACGAGAGCAAGGAGAAGGCACACAGTGTCCGGTTTCGGGTGGGCCTTGTCTTCCAGTACCCCGAATACCAACTGTTTGAAGAGACGACATATCAAGATATTGCCTTCGGCCCGAAGAATATGCGGCTGCCTGCGTCCGAGGTGGACGCCCGCGTCCGGCAGGCCGCCGAGCTTGTAGGGCTGGAAAAGGCTGATTTGCAAAAATCCCCCTTCGAGCTGTCCGGCGGACAAAAGCGCCGGGCGGCAATCGCGGGCGTCATGGCCATGTATCCGGAGGTGCTGATCCTGGACGAGCCGACAGCGGGGCTGGATCCGGAGGGGCAGGAAGCCCTGCTCCGGAATATCCGCCGGTATCATGAGGAGACCGGCGCCACCGTAATCATGGTCAGCCACAGTATGGAGGAAATCGCCAGGAATGTGGAGCGGCTCGTAGTGATGCGCCGGGGGACGATCCTTATGGACGGGCCCACCGCTGAAGTTTTTGCCCGAGGGGAAGAGCTGGCCGAAACCGGCCTTGCCGTTCCCCAGGTGACGCGGGTAGCGCGGACGTTAAGGCGCATGGGCCTTGCTGTGGACGAGGCGGTTTATACCGTGGAGCAGGCGGCCGAGGCGATTTTGCGGCTGTGGGAAGGGAGGGGCCATGCTTAAGGATATAACCCTTGGGCAGTATTTTCCCGGAAATACGGTTCTGCACCGCCTGGATCCCCGGGCAAAGCTGGTGATCACCGTTCTCTATATCGCGGCCCTTTTCCTGGCAAAGGGGTATGCGTCCTATGGGGTGACATTTCTGTTCCTGGCCGTGTCGGTTCTGCTGTCCGGAGTCAAGGCGTCTGTATTGCTAAAAAGCCTGAAGCCCTTGATTATACTAGTTGCCATTACCGGCTTTTTAAACATATTTTTCACAGCGGGAGAGCCGCTTGTTTCCTTTTGGATTTTCACAGTAACCAAGGAGGGCCTGATCAATGCCGCGTATATGATGGCGCGGATCCTGATGCTGGTGGCGGGTACCTTCCTTTTGACCTACACAACCTCGCCCATGATGCTGACAGACGGCCTGGAAAGCCTGATGGGGCCGCTGAAGCGGGTAGGGGCACCCGTCCATGAGCTGTCCATGATGATGAATACCGCCCTGCGCTTCATCCCCGACCTGATGGAGGAGACAGACACCATTATGCGCGCCCAAAAGGCTAGGGGCGCGGATTTTGAAACGGGGAGCCTGATGCGGCGGGCAAAGGCCATGCTGCCGCTGCTGGTGCCCCTGTTTGTAGGCGCTTTCCGCCGTGCGGACGAGCTGGCGGTGGCCATGGAAAGCCGCTGCTATCGGGGCGGGGAGGGCCGAACCCGGATGAAGCGGATGGAGCTGCGAGGGCGGGACGCGGCGGCCTTGTGTGCGGCGTGTGCGCTTTTGGCTGTCATCCTTATCCTCAGGAGGATTGGCCTGTGAAAACGATTGCCCTGCGCCTCGCGTATTGCGGAACGCGCTACCACGGCTGGCAAACCCAGAAAAACGCCGTGACAGTGCAGGAGACGATGGAAACGGCCCTTGGCCGGGTTTGCGGCGAGCCGGTTCGGATTACCGGCTGCGGCAGAACGGACGCGGGCGTCCACGCCTTGGTTTATTGCGCCAGCTTCCGAACCGCCGCCACAATTCCAACGGAAAAGCTGCCCTTGGCGCTGAACGCGCTTCTGCCAAAAGACGTCGCCGTCATGGCGGCGGTGCGGGCGGACGAGGAATTTAACGCCATCTTGTCTTGTAAAAAAAAGGAATACACCTATAAAATCCACAACGCGCGGATTCGGAATCCGTTTTACGAGTCGCTGGCATGCTTTTACCCGAACGCCATGGATCTGCCCGCTATGCGCGCGGCGGCACGAGGCTTTGTGGGCACCCATGATTTCGCGGCGGTCCGGTCTGTGGGAACGCAGACGAAGACGACGGTTCGCACTGTGTATTATTGCGAGGTGGAGCGGGACGGGGATCTGGTGCTGCTGCGGGTGTGCGCCGACGGATTTCTTTACAATATGGCCCGGGCCATGGCGGGGACGCTGCTATATGTATCAATGGGAAAAATCGCGCCGGAGCAGATTCCGGGGATCCTTGCGCGCCGGGACAGGAGGCTCGCGGGGCCAACCGTTCCGCCTCACGGATTGTACCTGAGCCGGATTTGGTATGACGGCATTGTAGGAGAAATGATGAATTAACTCTATCTTTTTTTTGAAAAGAGTGCTATAATTATAAGATAGACTATGCGCTTTTTCGCTAAAACGACGCCTCCGGCGAAAAAGCGCGGCCTGAGCGCCGGAGATGGAAGCTTTGCAGCGGAGGGAAGATGAACAGTAAGAAAACGCGAACCAAACGACGCATTCTGCCCGTGCTCGGGTTTCTGCTTTTGATCCTGCTTTCCGTGATCGTGATCCAAAACCGAACATTTCTCAGCGTTGATGCCATCAAGCGCGCCATCGTCTACCGCAATCTGGGACAGGAAGAGCTGGCCCGGGAGATTGCCTTTGACAGCGGGGGAAATTCCGTTTTTGTCTGTTTGGACGGCGGGCTCGTTGCGGCAACGAACCGCGGTATCGCATATTATGGCGCAGACGGGGCGCGGGTGTTGTCGGAGCTGTTTGCCATGAAAAGCCCCGTGGTGATGGAAACGAACGGCCGCGTTCTGGCCTATGACACGGGCGGCAGCGCCTTGCGGGCACTGGACAGCAGGTCGATTTATTGCAGCCTGGAAATGGAAGCCGCAATCCTATCCGCCCAGATCAATCGGAACGGCTGGCTGGCCGTCTGTACGGAGGCGAACGCCGCCAAGGGGCTTGTAACGGTTTTCAACGGCGGCGGGCAGGCGGTCTATGAGTGGTTCGCCAATCGCGGATATCTGGTTACGGCGGCTGTTTCGCCGGACAATACCCATATGTCGGCGCTCATTCTCACCGGGGAGGGCGCCCGGGTGGTCTCGTACAGCCTTGACAACGATGATGAGGCGGAGAGCGACTGCCTGCTTGAGGGCCTTTTCTGCTTTGCGCTCTATTACACGTCGGACGCAACCCTTTGCGCCGTATCCGACGAAGGAATTTATTTTATAGAAGGCGGCGCGGTTACGGCCTCCCACGCCTTTGAGGGTGCGAGCCTTTCGGCCCTTGACGTGTCCGGAAACACGGTGCTGTGCCTAAAGGGTGCGGCTTCGGATACCCTGCTGCTGCTGGGCGCGTCCGGGAATGAATTGGCTCGGAAGGAGATGGAAGCCCGCGTTGTGGCGCTGTCCCTGCGAGGAAAATATCTCGGTGTACTGCTCACGGACAGTCTTATGGTTTATAAGGGCAATTTGGAGCTCTGCGCGGAAACGGAAGAGATCGGTGATGCGCAGGATGTTCTGATGCGGGAGGACGGTACGGCGTTTTTGATTGAGGCAACGCGAGCCGTGCTGTTTGTACCATAATAGGAAACGACGCTTGCGGGACGAAAACCGGCGGCGGCGCTTCCGATGGGAGGAGTTATGAGTATCTTGATTGATTTGGGCCTTTTGGCGATTGTGGGATTCGGTGTATGGCGCGGATATAAGCGGGGGATCGTTCCGGGCGTGGCAGGCGTGGTGGTGATTCTTCTGGCGTGCTATTTTGGAAACCTAATCGCAAATACATATGCCGACGCCATTACGCCGGCTATGAAGCCCTTTGTCACAGGATATATGGATAAGGTTCTTTCGGAGACGGTTGAGGAGGTCGTGCCGAAGGAGCAGCAGGCATATTCCATTCAGGATATTATTACAATCAATCCTGAAATGGCGGGAAATATCAGCACCCGTAGCTTCGCGAAGCTCGGTGTATACGAGCCGTCAGCGGAAAAGCTCAGCGTAAAGGTGGACGCCTATATGGAGGAAACCGGAGGAGGCCTGGCGGGGGCCGTCGTGGAGGTGATGAGCGGCACCTTTGCCTATCTGCTTCTGTTTGTGATTTTATTTGCGTTGATCAGCATATTGTTTACCGTTCTGGCAAATGTGATCCCGTTATCCTTCCGGCTACCCGGGCTTCGGCTTGCCGATGCGATCGGCGGTGCGTCACTCGGACTAATCCGGGGGCTGCTGTATCTATTCATAATCGCTTGGGTCGCCCGCTTTTTAGGGGTGTTTCTGTCCGGCGAGGTAATCGAAAAAACCCTGCTTCTGGAGCTGTTCATGGATATAACCCCCATGTCGGCGGTTTTGGGAATTTAACGGGCGGAGGATATTCGTTTATATGGAACGTTTGATTTAAAAGGAGAGAAAGACGTGGGGATTCCCAATCTGTTGTCCCTGTTTCGGCTGGCGCTGGTTCCTGTCTTTGTTGTCGTCTACTTCAGCGGGCTTGAAAATGCGACGGTTTATGCCGCTCTCATTTACGCGCTGGCATGCTTTACCGACGTGCTGGATGGATATATTGCGCGAAAGTATCAAATGACCAGCGATCTGGGAAAAATACTGGATCCCTTGGGGGATAAAATGATCACGCTGGCGGTTCTGATCTGTATTACGGTGGATCAGATTATCCCGTTTTGGGCCGTGATCGTCTATGCTGCCAAGGAACTGCTGATGGCGCTGGGAGGGCTGGTACTGCACAAGCGGGCGGGCAACATCCCGAAATCCAACGTTCTGGGCAAAGTAGCCACGGCCATATTCTTTGTGGTGTGCTCCATCCTGATGCTGTTTCCCGAAATTCCGGGCAATATAGCGAGTATTCTGATCTGTGTGGCAATCGGAGGTATGCTTGTTGCTTTCGGCGGCTATCTGGCTACCTTTTTAAGTATGATCAGGCGGGACGATCCGCCGAAGCAGGGGAACGGATCATAACTACGAGGCCGTCTGTACGGCCTATCGCATCGGCCGGGCGGGACACGGCCTTGAAGAATTGTAAAAGGAGAGACTAAATGCAACCTGCAATCTGCGCGCGCTGCAAGAAAAATGTAGCGGTTCTGTTCATCACAAAAATGGAAGACGGCGTGACGACAAACGAGGGCTTGTGCCTGAAGTGCGCGAAAGACCTGAATATTAAGCAAATCGACGACATTATGAAAAAAATGGGGATAACGGACGAGGATTTAGACGGCATTTCCGGGGAAATCGCGGAAGCCTTCGGCGGCGCGGAAGCCATTGAGCAAGACGAAGAGGAAACGTCAGGCAGTACAGCGACCTTCCCCTTTCTCAGCCAGCTCTTTGGCGGTGCGGCGGATAAACCACTCGTGTCCGGCAGCCTGAACCCACCGGGCTCCGACCCAAAGGCCCAGCCCGGCAAGGAAAAGGAAGGGGCGGCGCCCCGGGGAAATAAGAAGCGGAAGTTTCTTGAAAGCTATTGCATTTGCCTGACGACAATGGCCAAGGAAGGGAAGCTTGACCGGATCGTCGGCAGAGGCCAGGAGACGGATCGGGTTATACAGATTCTGAACAGGCGGCAGAAGAACAACCCCTGTCTGATTGGCGAGCCCGGCGTGGGCAAGACGGCGATTGCGGAGGGGCTCTCCCAGCGGATCGCGGACGGGGACGTCCCGTATAAGCTGCGGGAAAAGGAGGTCTATCTTCTGGATATGACCGCGCTGGTGGCGGGCACTCAATTTCGGGGCCAGTTTGAAAGCCGAATGAAGGGCCTGATCACGGAGGCCAAGCGGGAGGGCAATATCATTCTCGTGATTGACGAGGTTCATACCATTGTCGGCGCAGGGGATGCCGAGGGCAGCATGAACGCGGCCAACATATTGAAGCCGGCCCTTTCCCGCGGGGAAATCCAGGTGATCGGCGCCACAACCTTTAATGAATACCGGAAGCACATCGAAAAGGATTCTGCGCTGGAACGGCGATTCCAGCCTGTGACCGTGGCGGAGCCCTCCATCGGAGATTCCGTGGAAATCATTAAGGGGATCGCCCATTATTACGAAGCCTTCCATGGCGTCCGCATACCGGACGCTATGGCCCGGCAGGCGGTGGTTCTGTCGGAGCGGTACATCACAGACCGGTTTTTGCCCGATAAGGCCATCGACCTGATCGACGAGGCCTGCTCGGATGTGAACCTGAAAAACGAAAATTACGCAAAAACACAGGAGCTCCGAAAGGAACGGGACGACCTGAGCCGGGAGCGAGAGCTGCTTCTTGCGGAGGATCGGGAGGAGGCCTATCAGCGTCTGGCTACGATCCGCAGCCGGGAAATGCAGATCAGCGACGCCCTCTCCGAGCTGGAGCAGACCGGGGTGCCGGAGCTGACGGAGGATAACCTGGCCCGGGTAATCGAGCTGTGGACGAAAATCCCGGCCAGCAGCATCCGGGAGGATGAGTTTAAGCGCCTGGCCGGGCTGGAGGAACGGCTGAAACGGCATATCATCGGACAGGACGAAGCGGTGCGGGCCGTCTGTGCCGCCATCAAGCGCAGCCGCGTGGGCATTTCCGCCAAGAGAAAGCCCGCCTCCTTTATCTTCGTCGGCTCCACCGGTGTTGGCAAGACGGAGCTTGTCAAGCGGTTGGCTGAGGATCTGTTCAGTACGCCGGAGTCTCTGATCCGCTTGGATATGTCCGAATTTATGGAAAAATTCGCTGTGTCCCGGATTATTGGCTCCCCGCCGGGCTACGTAGGCTACGATGAGGCAGGACAGCTAACGGAAAAGATTCGCAGAAGGCCCTACAGCGTGGTACTGTTTGACGAGATCGAGAAAGCCCATCCGGACGTGTTGAATATTCTTCTGCAAATCCTGGATGACGGGCACATTACGGACGCCCAGGGACGGGTAGTCAACTTTGAAAACACGGTGGTGATCATGACCACAAATGCGGGCAGCGATAAAAAGGACGGCGGCGCCGTAGGCTTTAACCGCAGCGTAGGCGAGCAGGGACGGGAGAAGGCGTTAAAAGCCCTTCAGGATTTTCTGCGCCCGGAATTTATCAACCGTGTGGATGAGATCGTCTATTTCAACCAGCTGACGGAAGCGGACTTCAGCCTGATTGCCAGCTTGATGCTGGAAGAGCTGAAGGGTGTTTTGGAGGAGAAGGGCTATACCTTTACCTGGGACGAAAATTTGATTCAGTATCTTACGAAAAAATCCTATTCCGCAAAATACGGCGCCCGGAATCTGCGCCGCCTGATCCAGAAAGAGGTGGAGGACAAGATCGCCGCGGAGCTGGTGGATCACTACGACAAGGCCGCCACGCGGATCGGCGTGACGGTGCAAGATGGGGGGATCGTGATTCTGGCGGTATAGAACAGATTACCGTTAAAATAAGCTGGAGCGGACGAAAAAACCACCCCAATCCGCGGCAGAAAAGCTGCCGCGGATTGGGGTGGTTTTAATTAATAGGCCGGTATCCATGCTCGAAAGGATTCGGATACAGACCTGCGCGAAGGAAAGCCTGCGTCATACTTTCTTATAAAATCGAAGCTTGCAGCCCGAGCAGGTGATGAGGAGTTTTCCCTTGCCCCGGGGGACGCGGAGCCGCTGCCCGCAGTTCGGACATTTCAGGTACTTGTAGGCGCGTCTGTCGCGGGTTTGCCCATTTGCGGATGGGCGCCAGGCCCGCAGGCGCCTGGTTTTTTTCAAAAACCAGGCGTTTTCCCGCTGCCGCTGCGGTAGGTTGCGGGATAGGGAGCGGTACAGGCAAAGGAGGATAAGCAGGTAATACAGGTAGACGAGCAACGACAGGGATGTGATCCTGGACACAATCAGGGCGATAACAGCGGCGATCAGGAGCGTGACGCACAATTGATCCGATCCGTTTCGACCGGCAAAAAAGCGCTGTAAAAAATTCATTCTTACGTCTATTCCTTTCGTGACGAAAATTGCCGATGAAGACGGAGAGAACCCGGCGTGATTTTCAGGCGCAACCGGCGCCCGGCCCGGAGCCGGGCCGGGTGGCCCTGCACTCCACATTCTAAACCGAACCCACAAAGAAAGCAAGCGGAACGAACTTAAATTTACGGGAACTTCATAAATCCGCTGCCGATTTTCCCTACGGCATTGACTGAAGGACAGCGCTAAAAATGAAACGCCCGTCACCACCTTGACGAAGTTTTTTCCGCCGCTCATCGCCGATTTTTCTTGAAATAACCCGATTATCCCAGCGAAAAATCGTCTTGATCAGCTAAAGATTTCTGCCAATTTGTTAGGCACTGCTTTCTTAGAAGTGCCGCTAATGAAAAGTTATTATATTAACACTTGCAATTTGAAATGGGATCGTGTAATATGATTTTAAACGCATGCGTCACGCGGAGACGGCAGATTTGCCGTGAAAATACAGGAGCTGCATTGTTTTTAGTTTAACAAGCCGGCGGCTGAAACAGGGAGGGACTACGATGAAAAGTGAAAGTTGTACGTGCGAAACTTGCAAAGCAAGCGAAGCGGATCTATTGGAGAAAATTGGAGAAATCGCGGAGAAGTACTATGGCAAGGAAGGGAGCCTGATTCAGATGCTCCACATCGCTCAGGGACTCTATGGATATCTCCCAATGAAGGTTCAGCAGGTCATTTCGGAGAAGCTGGAAATCCCGCTGGCGGAGGTATCGGGCGTTGTCAGCTTTTATTCTTTTTTTGGAACGCAGCCAAGAGGCGAGCATGTTATCCGGGTGTGCTTGGGTACGGCCTGCTATGTGCGGGGCGGCAAAAAGCTGGTGGAACGGATTTGCGAACGGTTTCAGATTAACATCGGCGACACGACGGCGGACAGGAAATTCACCTTCGAGGTGGCGCGGTGCATCGGCGCCTGTGGCCTGGCCCCCGCCATGGCCATTGACGATACCGTGTATAAGCGGGTAGACCCGGATAAGCTGGACCATATTTTTGCAAAATATTATCAGGAGGATGGGCAGAGTGAATAAAATGATCCAATCTCTTGCGGACCTGAATGCTCTGTCGGCGGCCTATAAGGCGGAGCGTACCGAATGTAAGTGGCGCATACTGGTTTGTGGCGGCGCAGGATGTATTTCCTCCGGCTGTGCCGAGGTGGAAAGAGCCCTTCGGGCGCAGCTGGAGCAGGCAGGGCTTTTGCCGGAAACACGCATCGAAATTACGGGCTGTATGGGGCTTTGCGCCGTCGGGCCGGTCATGCTGATACAGCCGGGCGATATCTTCTATATCAACCTGGATGCGGATCGGGTGGCGGAAATTGTGGACGGACACTTGGTAGGCGGGAAAATTGCCGAGGAATACACCTTCTACGACCCGGAGCTCCGGCGACATGTGCCGGAAATACATAATATCAGCTTCTTCAAAGAACAGGTGCGGATCGCCCTTCGAAATTGCGGACAGATGGAGCACGCGTCCCTGCCCGCCTATATTTCCCGGGACGGATATGCGGCGCTGAGCAAGGTGCTGACGTCCATGAGCCCGGCACAGGTGGTGGAGGCGCTTCTCGCCTCCGGACTCAGGGGCCGCGGGGGCGCGGGCTTCCCAACCGGGCGCAAGTGGGCTGCGGGCCTTGCCGCGCCCAAGGGACAAAAATACCTGGTATGCAATGCCGACGAGGGAGACCCCGGCGCGTTTATGGACAGAAGCCTGCTGGAGGGCGACCCCCACGGGGTGATTGAGGGGATGCTGATCGGCGGGTATACCATCGGCGCCGATAAGGGCTATGTGTATGTTCGCGCGGAATACCCCCTTGCCATAGAGCGGCTTGGAAAGGCCATCGACCAGGCGCGGGAAGCCGGGCTTCTCGGCACAAACATTCTAGGCAGCGGCTTCAGCTTTGACCTTGAAATCCGGATTGGCGCGGGTGCGTTTGTTTGCGGCGAGGAGACAGCGCTGCTGGAATCCATTGAGGGCAAGCGGGGTGAGCCCCGGCAAAAGCCGCCATTCCCCTTTGAGGCCGGACTGTTTGGAAAGCCGACCATCATCAACAACGTGGAGACGCTGGCCAATGTTGCGCCCATTCTCCTGAACGGCGCGGCCTGGTACGCCGGGTTCGGTACGGAAAAAAGCAAGGGGACGAAGGTATTTGCCTTGGCCGGTGACGTAGTGAACGCCGGAATTATAGAGGTGCCCATGGGCACAACGCTGGGGGACATCATCTATAAAATCGGCGGCGGGCTGATCGGCGGGAAGCAGTTCAAGGCCATTCAGTCCGGCGGACCCTCCGGCGGATGCCTTACAACGGAGCATCTGAACGTCTCTGTTGACTATGAGTCCCTGTCGGCGCTGGGCGCGATTATGGGCTCCGGCGGGCTGATCGTCATGGATGCGGACACCTGTATGGTGGATACGGCCCGTTATTTTATGGACTTTATTCAGGAAGAATCCTGTGGAAAGTGCCTGCCCTGCCGGGTTGGAACAAAGCGGATGCTGGAAATTTTGCTAAAAATCACGGAAGGCAGAGGGGAACCGGGCGACATCGAAAAGCTGGAGGAGCTGGCGGGTATCATCAAGGATACGGCTATGTGCGGTCTGGGACAGACCGCCTCCAATCCTGTTCTCAGCACACTCCGCTATTTCAGGGCGGAATACGAGACGCACATTTATGACAAGCACTGTGAGGCCGGCGTCTGCGCCGAGCTGTACACGGCGCCATGTCAGAACGCATGTCCCGCGTCGGTCAATGTGCCTGGCTATCTGGTCCTTCTGGCAAGCGGGCGCCCGATGGACGCTTACGCGCTGATCAGGCAGGACAATCCGTTCCCGGCGGTCTGCGGCCGTGTCTGTACCCATCCCTGCGAAAGCCACTGCCGCCGCGGACAGGTGGACGAAGCGGTGTCCATCTGCCATGTCAAGCGATTCATCGGCGATTACGCCCTGCGGGACGATTTTGATATTCCCACAGTGGTACCCCATCCGCCCACTCGCAAGAATGTGGCCGTAATTGGCTCCGGCCCCTCCGGCTTGACCTGCGCCTACTACCTGGCCCATCTGGGGCATACGGTGGACGTATATGAGGCGGACGAGGTGGCAGGCGGCGTCCTGTACTGGGGAATCCCGGAATACAGGCTGCCAAATGCCGTCCTGGAAAAGGAAATTCGCGCCATTGAGGCCGCGGGCGTGCGGATCCATACCAATACGCGCATCGGACAGGATGTTGATTTCAAAGACCTGCAGCGTGAAAACGACGCGGTGTACATCGCCATCGGCTCTCAGCTTTCCAAGAAGCTGGGGATCCCCGGCGAGGACACAAACGGCGTGGAAAGCGGCCTGTCCTTCCTGCGGCGGATTGGCCTGAACCGTGACCGTTCGGCGGGGAAGCGCCTTGCGGTGATTGGCGGCGGCAGTACCGCTATGGACGTAGCCCGTACCGCCCGGAGACTGGGCGCGGAAGAGGTAACCATTGTCTACAGGCGAACCCTTGGCGAAATGCCCGCAGGCATTCTTGAGGCGGAGGCGGCCATGGAGGAAGGCGTCAAAATCGAGTATCTGGTTTCCCCACTGGAAATCCTCTCCAAGGACGGAAAGGTGACGGGCGTCAAATGCGTCCGCAGGCACCAGGGGGAGTACGGAGACGACGGCAGGAAAAAAACCTATGCAACAGAAGGCTCCGAGTTTGTCATCTCATGTGACGGCGTCATCTCGGCGGTCAACCAGGAGCCGGATTTTGCGCTCTCCTCCGATGACAGCATTAACGCGAAGGTAACGATCAATAAATTCACATCCCAGACCGAAAATGAAGGCGTGTTCGCCGGCGGCGATATCTCTCCCTGGGGCGCAAACATCGTGATTTCAGCCATTGCCGATGGAAAGCGGGCTGCGGCCAACATCGACAAGTACCTGGGCGGCTCCGGGATCCTGAATAAAGGTGAGGAGATTATAATCCCCGATATCTATGACGATGAAGTGGCCGAGCACGACCGATTCCCCCACAAGGTGGTCGCGTCCGAGGAGCGGCTGGAAAGCTTCTGTGAGGTTGAATGCGGATATCATAAGCTGGACGCGATGGCCGAAGCGCTTCGCTGTCTGCGCTGCGACAGGAGGTAGTGGGCAATGATTACACTGACAATCAACAACAAAAATATATCCGTGCCGGAGGGGCTGACCATCATTGAGGCGGCTCGGATGCACGAAATTCATATTCCAAACCTCTGCTACGTGAAGGATCTGCATAAATACGGAACCTGCCGGATCTGCTCGGTGGAGGTGGAGGGGATGCGGAACCTGCAAGCCTCCTGCATGGTGAAGGCCACGGAGGGCATGGTGGTGCGTACCAACACGCCGCGGGTGCGGAAGGCCCGACAGATGCTGTACCGGCTGCTGCTCTCCGACCACCCTAAGGACTGCCTGCGCTGTAACCGGAATCAAAGCTGTGAGCTTCAGGCGCTGGGAAATACGCTTGGCGTGACGGAGGCGAGCCTGGAGGGAGAAATGTCCCCCGGCCGCGTGGATATCGCCCCCTCTATCACTCGGGACAACAGCAAATGCATTCTCTGCCGCCGCTGCGTCACCGTTTGCCGTGATGTGCAGACCGTGTCCGCCATTGAAGGGCAGGGCAGAGGCTTCCAGACGGAGATCAGCCCGGCCATGGGCCTGCCCCTTAACTCCGTTAGCTGTGCCATGTGCGGCCAGTGCACCGTGGTATGTCCCACTGGCGCGCTACAGGAAACGGACGGACTGACCCCCGTATGGGCGGCGCTGGACGATCCGAAAAAGCGGGTCGTGGTGCAGGTGGCCCCGGCGGTGCGGGCCGCGCTGGGGGAGGAATTCGGCAACGAGCCGGGCACGCTGGTCACGGGGAAAATGGCTTTCGCCCTTCGGGAGCTGGGCTTTGACGATGTGTTCGATACCAACTTTGCCGCGGACCTTACCATCATTGAAGAGGGGACGGAGCTTTTGGGCAGGCTGGACAAAGCCTTGAAGGGAGAAAGCGCCGTGCTGCCCATGATCACAAGCTGCAGCCCCGGCTGGATCAAGTACGCGGAGCATACCTACCCGGATGCGTTGGACCATCTGTCCACCTGCAAATCCCCCCACACCATGCTGGGCGCCCTGGTAAAAAGCTTTTACGCGGAAAAGCTTAACATGCCGGCGGAGGATCTCTTTGTTGTCTCCGTCATGCCCTGTACCGCAAAAAAATATGAGATTCAGCGGCCCGAGATGAAAAACGACGGCAATTTCAACGTGGACGCCGTCCTTACCACCCGGGAACTGGCTCGGATGATCCGGAGTGCGGGCATCAACTGGGATACCCTGCCGGACGGGGAATTTGACCGGCCCTTGGGCCTGTCCACCGGCGCGGCGGATATCTTCGGCGTTACCGGCGGTGTCATGGAAGCGGCGCTCCGGACGGTTTATGAGCTGGTGACCGGGGAGGAGCTGCCCTTCGACGGACTCCATGTGACCCCCATCGTGGGTCTGGAGCAGGTGAAGTCTGCCTCCATCACCATTGAAAAGACCCTGCCCGCCTTCAAGCATTTAGCGGGTGTCACCGTCAACATCGCCGTCACCAGCGGCCTGGAGGGGGCCGGAAAGCTGATGGCCCAGGTGGCGGACGGCACGTCGCCCTACCACTTCATCGAGGTCATGGGCTGCCCCGGCGGCTGCATCAACGGCGGCGGCCAACCCAGGTCGGAGGTTCCCGATTACAGAGAGCGGAGACTGGCGGCTATCTACCGGGAGGATGAGGGCAAGCCAATGCGGAAATCCCACGAAAACCCGGATATCACGGCCCTGTACGAAAGTTTCCTGGGTGAGGCAAACGGGCACCTGGCCCACGAGCTGCTCCATACCCACTATGTCCCGAGAGGGATTTATAACGAGCGCTGTAAGTAAGCGAGCCGAACCCCCCGCGGCGATTTGCATAAGCCGCAGGGGGTTCACAGATATTATGGCGCGTATCAGCGCTCCTTGCCAACACGCGGGAATCGTCGGAACCGTCCCCGCTTGTTCAGCTGCGTCCCAATCGCTATTTTTTCTTTTTTCGGACAAATAGTAGTATGCCTCCCACGATAATGACAGCCGCGGCAATCAATTTCCACCATTATAAACAAGAATTGCCAAAACTGCAAGGGAACCCCTTTGCAGCTTTTAAACATAAGGAGACGGTTCCAGTGTGTTAGTACTCCTTGCTTACGTATAGGAACCGTCCCCTTGCGTTTCCTGCGATTCTTCTAAAACCTGTATAATATCCCCGTATATTTCCTCAAGCGTTTTATTTACAAATGAGAACTTACTGATTTTCTCTTCATCTGAAATATATAGTAGAGTTGGTACATTATCAATACCATATAAATCTAAAATAGTATGAAACTCCTCGTGCTGTCGCCAATCGTCTGTATCAAACTTATGTATAACCAGGCCGTCATATTTGTCAATAACTTCTTTTAATACAAAATTAAATGATAAGCAATCAACGCATGTGTCACGTCCAAAATATATAAATCCACTTATATCTTGGTTTAAGAGTAAGTCAACGTTCTTACTTTGTATTTTTTCAGAGAAGGTGTCAAATATCGGATCATTATCAAGCTTATCATCACGTGATAGATGCACATTTCGAATATAATAGCCTTGAATTAAAAAAAAGACGATCACTATTACTAGCATGGCTAAAATGCCTATTAGAATACCATTTAAGTTCTTATACCTCACGTTGTTTCACCAGCTCTCATTTTGCATAAGCAACCCACCAATATGCAATAGATAAAAAGAGCGATTATTTTTGCATAGTTCAGAATAACAATCATCTGATTCCCAAGAACAACCGGCAATTCATAGGAACCGGCTTTTGCAAAGCAA
>Ga0153972_1000032_pt1 | contig 38741 bp, 31 predicted proteins | sample TSGA056MetaG_FD_104732 | JGI IMG/M metagenome (GOLD analysis project Ga0153972, IMG submission 104732) | Attine ant fungus gardens microbial communities from Georgia, USA - TSGA056 MetaG | ecosystem: Host-associated > Fungi > Mycelium > Unclassified | place: USA: Georgia, George L Smith State...
CCGCATTGGCCCGAAGTTCTGCATATACTCACAGCACAACAAGTTTGGCAAGATGTTTTTAGATGTTTGCTTGTAACACGCGACATAGAAAACGCCGCGTACCGGGTGAGCAGACTGAAAAAGGTGAAAAAATCAGTGTTTACGCCCAAGCAGAGCGCAGCGGGACGCGGGGCATACCATGGCTGCTGGCGTTAAGCAGCTTAAAAAGATTAATACAGACGCAGGCGCCATTTTCCCCAGCGAGGAGTGGATTACCAACTATTATGAGTGTCGCACATCAAAGTGATTGCGCCCAAAATCATGTTTGACGAGATACCATACGAATAAATAAGGATAATGAAAAAAGCCGCCTCAACAACAGGCGGCTTTTTTGACTGCTAATATACTACGCTGTTTTGGAATTGAGCTTACTATTTGTCCGCTTTCAATACATTAGATATAAAAAGATAACTACCATCCTGTTTTTTGAGGGTGAGCACTTTTTCTCCATCCCCAAAAAAATTATCATTATAGAACAGACGGACAAGATCGCCCTCTATCTCTCCATCGAAAAAGGTGATGGAGAGACGATAGTTGGTATCACCGTGATAGTAATAGTACGCGTCGTATTCTTCCAGATAGGTCATATTTTCCAGCCCTATTCTTTCAGTATCCGCGAGTGTTACCCCCAGGTATTGGGTTAGCACCGCATCCATATTGGTACGGCTGTTCTTCTCGCACGGACAGGGCGCATCGTCCACCTCAAGAATTGCTTTTTCCGCTTCCGTAAACGATTCTGCAAGGCCACTTCCGCAGTAAAACAACTCGAATAGGTCAATTTTCCCCGGCTCGTCATATAAAGAACTTAAAAACTGATTGCGAATATTCATATAATCTCCGTTGAAAAATTCATCTCCGTTGAAATATTCCAATTCTTCCTCGCTCAACGGCGTTATTTTGCTGTCATTGCTTGTACAACCAATCAGCGCTCCCGAAACAAATAAGATGCAGAAAAATAGCAACCACATTTTTTTCATATGTAACATTCCTCTCTGTTAACTTTTGATACCTTTACAAATTGCTTGTCCCCGCCAAATATACGAGGCTGTGTTACCCCCTTGACCATGATTTACAATATATTACACGGTCATAGGACGATTGCCAACAAAAAAATCAGAATTGACACCGAAATCGCCACAACCCCGCCGATCTTCGAAATAAGAAGGGCAAGCTCCGTTGGCTCTCCGCCGTGTGCGAAAGCCGCAAACCGTTTCATGCGTTGTTTTCAGCGAATTAGAATCCCACACCACTGTCGGCATGCCGTCCATCCTCATGCGGAAGCCCAGGCCGTACTCGTAGAAGCCGGGGACAATCTCGGCGTAATAACTTTGCATCGCGGGAGTACATGGTGAGTATCAGGGCAAGTCCCATGCGTCCCAACGTAACGCGCATACGCTACATCCACAAAAAGCATACCGCCCAGGCAGCGGTCTCCTGTCTTTTGCCTGGGCGGTATTGGGTGCGCTAGAAGCTGATATCTTCCGGTTTTGAGGCGGGGTTCTCCAGCGCGACCCAGTTAGGCGCATTCAGGAGAATGCGCCACATCTCATTCACCCCGGCATCGTCCCGTATGTAATCGTGGGAATTTGTAGCCTCCTGCATAGCGCAATAATACCATTCCCCGGGTATGTTGTCAGGCCAGACGATCATTTCCGCCAGCATTGCATCCTCGCATGCCACCTGGCGGTTCAGAACATTATTCAAAAACGTTGCCACCTCTGCGCGGGTTATCGGCATATCAGGGTGGAACGTCCCGTCGGCATAGCCCGACACATAGCCAAGCGCGCCCGCAAGTGCGATATCGCTCTCCGCCCAATGCCCGGAAATATCGCTGTACGCAGCCATTCCAGTTGCTCCGGAGATGTCTTCAGCCGTGGCAAAACGGACTGCAATGCTGGCAAGCTCCGCTCTGGTTATATCGCTATTCGGCCTAAAGGAACCGTCCGGGCAGCCTTTTAGGATGTTTCCGTTTTCAAGCGTGGATATCGCGTTGTTATACCATCTGTTGTTCTCCACATCCGTAAAGCTGCTTGTCTTGGACCATATCTCCGCGCGGCTTTCCTGTGTAAGGAGCCGCAGGAAAATCGTAGCCACTTCAGCCCGGGTGATATTCTTTTCCGGCCCCACCGTTCCGTCCGGAAAGCCGATGATGTGCGCGAAATGGTTTTCCCTATCCAACTGTCCCAAAGTGGTGTCAATATCCGTTCCGCTGTCCCTAACGCTGGGAAGCTTGCTCCAGACGGCGTACAGCATAATGACGTCTCCCGCTGCCGCAGTTCCTCCGACCGCCTCTCTGCCCGTCCCGAAGTGGGATGCAGCGTCCGCGTCAGGCGTTGTACTCCAGCCACGGAAAACGTAGCCAAGCTGCGTAAAGCCGAGCTCAGCACCGCTGTTCGCGAGCACCGTGTGTGCGTCCCCCACGGTTTCCGTTACACTGTATTGTGTGCCGGGACCGCCGTTGGGATCGTAGAATACGGTGTAGGTCTTATCGCCTGCCCCCGGATTTTCCCTCCACTGCGCATACAGGGTAACATCGCCGGTTATTGTGAGCGCGTTACCGGCGACATAGACCGTGCCTGTGCCGTCCGCGCTTGTGTTCCAGCCTTTGAAATTGTAGCCGTCACGGCTGATCCCGGTATCGGACCGTCCTTTAACCGCATCTTTGCTGCCGGACGCTAGCCCCGTATCTTGATGGCTTCCCGTGCCGCCGTTGGCGTTATACGTCACGGTGTAGGTAGTCGTACCACCACCGCCACCGTTATTGGCTTCCCACTGGGCTGCCAGCACCGTGTTCTGCGTTATGTTGAAGCTGCCTGATGCCCCCGTTATCCCATCTGCCGCCGATGCGTAGACTGTCCCGAATATGTCGCCCTGAATCTTAAATCCGGTAAAAACATAGCCGCTTCTCGTGAACTGGTTAGTAAGGATCGTTACCGTAGCATCTGCAGCGTAAGGCGAATTTGTATCCGACATAATGCCGATTCCGCCGTTGGGTTCGTAGGTCACGGCATAGCCCACAAGGTTCTCTGCCGTATTGGTGATATTCGCCGCATTATCGCCCACTTTTACAGTGGCCGTATTCTTGATCTTCGTGACCGCCGACGCGTTGACTTCCACGACAACCTGCACTGTTCCGCCGGTGCCCGCCGCCACATCCACCAACTTCCATGTCACCACGCCGCCGTTCTCCATGCCGCCTTCCGTCGCCGATTTGAAGGTCACGCCGATCGGCAGGCTATCCCTGATCACGATTGCCGCCGGCGCGCTGTCATAATTCGCGTAGCCGATCTCGTAGGTGATCTGGTCGCCCACCTGTACGGTCGCGCCGTCCTTACCGGCGTCGCTCACGACCTCTTTTGTCGGGACGATAGGATTCTCAGGCTTTCCTTCGACCTCGGGGACGGAAAAGGCTGCGGTTATAACATTGCTTGTTATTTCCCCGTTTTCAACCATGACATAGGTCAGGCTCGTTTCTCCATTGGTGGGATAAGAAGTGCCTTGTACAAAAGTGCCGCCCGTCGTATCAAGCCTGATGCGGTAGGAATAGCCGTATGTGCAGATACCATCATCGAGGCTCGGGCTAGCCTGTTTCAAGTCCCATGTCATCGTACCGTCTTCTAATCCAATACCATCCTGGGTAACATCAGAAATAAGCTCAATGTTCTCCCCCATAGGGTCAGTGACTGTCCATGCCTGCGCCCAACTCGCAATGCGGTCGGCAATCGACTGGAAAGCATCGTTCAGTCCCTCCGGCTCTAAAGCCGAAAACGAATAGGACGAGTCGGTAGCAATGTTTTCTTCCAGCCATTCAGCTGGACCTGCCTCACCGTACGAGATGGTATAGAGGTTAGCGGTGTATTTATCATAAGCTCCTGCTGCAATCGACGATTCGTCTTTGACTGCTTGCGCCATGTCTACTGTGTAACTTTTAGCCTCTTCCCTTACCAAACCCGAACCATTCGTACTCGTTACGGGTCTTTCACCAGCATAAGGTATACTTGTTATCCAGCGAGTGGGTCCGCCATCGGAAAACAGGATCACAGAGCGGTTCGCGATTGTTTCGCTTGGAAATATGTCTGTACGCAGCAGGTTACGAGCAAGCATAAGGCCGCCCTGCATAAAAGTCGCGCCCGTCGATGAAAGACCTTGGATCGCTTTTTTCATAGTGCTTAGGTTCGTTGAGTTGGTTACATCTTTCCACCCACCGTATACTCTGGCATCGGTGTCGAACGTAACCAGCGCGGCATACCGCACGGCGCCGTTCGCCTCCGCGGCATAACTGTCGAGGAAGCTGCACGCGGCGGTTTTTAATGACGCCATTGCGGACGACATAGAGCCCGATATGTCGAGTACAAGCACGACGGCCGCGCCACTTAACATGTTCACATCTGAAATAACTACGGGGGTCTTGACTTCAAGGTTCACAATAAATTCATTCTCGACATCTGTCCCCTCAATTGTCTTAGCAACCGAAACGGCAGCGTCGCGCCCAAGGACGGGCGATCCAGTGACCTCTGTGCCGGTTTCGTCATAGTACCGTGTTTCGCCCTGAGCGGCTATTTGATCCGCGGAAGTGGGCGGATCGGCCGCAAAGGATACCGGTGGAAAGGCAGTCAGAAGCATCAAAAAGGCCAATACGATTGATATCAGCTTTTGAGGTTTAGGTAGCATATCATTACTCCTTTCTCCGATTTCGTTCCTAAGCTTTCTTCGCTTCTTCTACTCTTAATCGCCCTCCTTTGCTCTTTAAATTCCAATCGTATGACCAGCCGCAATATGGATTCAATGTCATCCTTCCATTTGGGATCGCTATGTAAAAAGCGATAACGATGAGGATCTCATATTTTATGTCATGCATAATGCGAGTCTATATTCATATTATATATTATGTGACAAAAAAGGTCAATAAATAATTCATGCTTTATATACGGGCTTTTACAAATCGAGGCAGCAGAGCGGTATAAATTCCACAGCTCCGCTTGCGGCTTTATCGGTATCTTCCCGATAGCGTGCGTGACGGAAATCCCCAGTGAGCCTCATGCACTCGAATGCCAAAGCCCATGCGATAAACGTCTTCTGCCCTCAATCGGTCGGGCAGGCTTTGCAGCTTCTGGCTCATTTGTATAACCATTCCTTTCTTCGTTCGCAGCGCAAAAAGGGGCGGAACCCACCATAGCAGTGGGTTCCGCCCCTTATATTAATTTGATTTATAATGGAGATTCATCGCAGCGGCTGTTTAATTATCATCAATCCGTTCAGCAGTTCCTTGCGGAGCCGCCTTATTTCATCCACGCGTTGGTTATGGGCAGAACAAACCCCCGAGAGGGCGTCGTCCGCCATTGTATGCTGGGCAGAGGAGAACGGTTAAAATAAAGCTTCCTAGGCAAGCCCGGTCAGCCGCATAAGCAGATCGGCCAGCTCTGCCCTGGTCACTTCCGCCTTGGGATTCAAGGTGTCCCCCGAGGCGATTCCGTCTAATAGCCCGGCGCTTTCACACAATGAAAGGCCTTCCACAGCCCAGTCCGAAACTTCCGGCGCATCCGTATAGGAGGAAGCCCCGGCACTGTCCACGGATATGCCCGCCGATTCAAGGTAATTTGCCAGAATGAGGCAAATTTGCTGTCTTGTAATCGTGTCCTCCGGGCCGAAGGTGCCGTCGCCATAGCCTGCAACAATATCATTATTTACCGCCCAGCCGACATAAGCCGAGTACCAGCTTCCGGACGTCACATCACTGAAAGCAGCGGTTTCCGCCGTATCCGCGTCCGCCAGCCTGCCAAGGACCGTTACCGCCATGGCGCGGGTCACTGTGGTATTTGGCGAAAATTCGTTGTTGCCCGTACCGGCCATGATCCCCGCATCATATACAAATGCTATCGCGTCATAATAGGCGTCACCGGAACTCACGTCGGTATAGGGCAGTCCCCCTATATTGAACTGCCACTGGCTGGTGCCTGTATATGTTTCGTTACTGCTCAAAACCGATATCGTGAGCTGATATGTACCGTCGTCTGTGGGAAGAATCGCGGTGATCGCGGCTGCCCCGTCGGAGAGCAGGCATGCAGCCGCGTAATTTTCCGAAGGGATATCCGTAATCGTTATCTGGATATCGCTTTCAGCGATGGCAGCCGCGGTGCCGCCGGATTTTGTGACCGCCGTTATATCCGTAAGGGTAACAGCCGTCCCGGAGGCAGCGCTGGATATGCCGCTGCCACTGTTCACCCTGAAGGTCACGGAGGTTTTTCCCGAAACGTCCTCAGCGTCCGATACGCCGGAGAATGCGCGCACAGTGTCGGTTAATGTGAAGTCCACCGAGGCTTCGCCGTTTATATTTGTCTGGTTGCCCTGTCCCCCGGCATCACCCGCAGAATCCCTACCGTTCGGCATTGTCCTTTCTCCCCCTGTTGGGGCGGTGCCGTCCGCGGGCATTTCGCCTGTCCCGTCGGCAGGCTGTGTGCGGTCGTCCGGGCGTTCGCCTTCCGTACCTTCAGGCGGGGTGAAACCGTCCGCCGGCATTCCTATCCCGTCGGCAGGGATTTGTCCGCCCATGCCGCCGCCCATGCCGCTGCTGTTGCCACTGTATTGCTGCTGAATACCGCCCGTATAGCTCCCGCCGGTTTTGTAAAGGCCGTTTGTATCCGATACGCCGGTTATCGTGCCGCCGGAGTATACATGATAGGTAGTCCCAAGCTTCATTTCAGGCGTGGATATGGTAACGCTTTGATAATTTTTGGCGGGGCTGAATGTAACGATCTCATTTCCGTTCCCATCTTCGACGCGGATGAGCGTCCCCGCCGTCTTGGTGGTAGCGTAAAACAGCTCCATATACGCCTGCTCCGAGCCTGTGCTTGCGGCGTCGTTCCTGCTGCCTGCCGCCACGACGGTACCGCCGTTTATGAGGATATCCCCTTCCGCGTCAAGACCGCCGTCCCCGGAGGTAGGATTGGCGAGAGAAACAATGGTGCCGCCGTTTATAACAAGGTAACCGTTAGAGTCGATACCGTCCCCCTCACTGCCAAGTCCAGCGTTTATATAGAGCACGCCTGCGTTTATAGTGGTAACGGATATGCCGTCCTCATTTGTGTTAATGCCATCATCTTGAGCGGTAATGTTTATTACACCCCCGTTTATGGTAAGGTGCAGTTCGCTGTCAAGCCCCTCGTTTTCCGCAACGATATTGAGGATCCCTGTCCCTAAGGATTCCCCGCCCACATTCATTGACATTTTGGAATAAAAAGCGCCGTCATACTTATGGAGCTTTTTGGTAGTCCCTTCCTTGTATATCCGGGCCACATAAGCGCCGTTTACATTGTTTATAGAACCATCAGCGATAATCACATTCGCTCCGGCCTCGGAAGTATCCACAGTAGCGGAAGCAGTCGCGCTATCTGCCGTGCCGCACTCATATACATTGTAAAATATAATGGCGGGCGCCACGGTGCAGGTAATATCCGCCCCGTCCAAAATAAGCGTGACTACGGCGGTCGGATCCTCCGCGGCGTCAGCTCCAAGATCAATGGCGATCTGCCCCTGAGACAGTTTCCCGGATATATGGTAAATCCCGGCTTCTGTTATCGTAACGACCGTATGGGCCGCGGCCTCCGACGCCGTGTGCGCGTCCGCCGCTGTGCCTTCACCGTAGGAGCTGTCGTGCCCTTCCTCGTAATACACGATATCAGCCCCAACATAGACGGCGGAAGAGGAATCCGTGGAAGCGGCTTTGCCGTCTACCTCAATACCGCTGTCGGATAACGTTATTACCGTCTCGCCTGTTGCCGCGCAAGCTCCGGGCGCCGCGCAGAGAGCCACTAGCGCGATGCTAAGAAATATGGATAAAAATCTTTTCATCAAATCGTCACCCTTTCAAATTTTATAGGCATAGGATACCACTCTCACCTGAAATTACCCTGAAAAGATTCCATAAAATCCATTGCAATGAAAATTAAGGCAGCGTCGGCAACCGCCGGAGCCTCCGCCCGATGGCGCTAGTCAAAGAAGCGCCTTGAAAACGCTTCGAATCAGCGTTTCCAAGGCTTTTTATATTTCTTATAACAAATATTTATAGCAAAAATATAAAAGGACGGCCCTGCCGTCCCTTTTTTGTTTTTGTGTTTTCTATGCCTTTTCCAGAACAATCACCGCCATAAGGCATGCTCCGCAGCCGGAGCAGCGGGATATATCAATTACCAATCCGTCTGCCGCCGGCCCATACTTTTCCTTTATCTCATTAAATCTCTGTTCGATCGTATCGTAGGCCTCATCCCAACTTGTGCGCTCGAATTTTCCTTCGCCGCGCGCGCACCCGCTTGAGCGGGTATAAAAGCCTGTCAGGGTGGTCCATATACTGCGCCAGCGCCATCCTTCTGGCACAGCTCCGCCCGCAATTCCAGGGGTGCTCGTCATCGCCCTCGACGCGGACGACCTTGTCGTCCTTCACGTACAGCTTCACGCCGCAGCCGCCATGGCAGCCCGGCCCCGGCGACCAGACGGTTGACCGTACGACCCTGTCGAATTCGTGCTTGCCTTTCATACACAGCCTCCCTTTCTTCTGGCAATTCTAGGTAATCGCTGTTTAAATCCGCGTGGCGGATTGGCGAGGAGTTTTGTGTCCTCGCAAAGCGCGAAATCACAGGAATACCAGTGGTATTTTAAAATTTTGCGTCAATTCGAGCCGGTTATTCGCGGGATTCTCCGGTTTTCAAGGACGCCCGCAAGGTAAAGCGGCGATGTGCGGAGAAAAGCTTCGTCAAAACGGCACCCGTTGGCTTTTGAGCGGCACCTGTAAATAGAACAACAAGCCTGCCTCACACGCGTCTGTGTGAGGCAGGCAGAATTGCAGCTATACTGTCTCCAGCATTGCGGAGTATTTTGGGATAGCTCATCCGACGGCGGTCAGTCCTCCGTCGGGGTACAGGATGTTCCCTGTCAGAAAGTCCGAGGCGGGGGCCGCCAGGAAAACTGCCGCGCCCACACAGTCCTCGGGAAGCGCCATGCGGCGCATCGGAAGCTGGTCGGCCTGTGCCTTTCGATAAGCGTCGCCGCCGCGTTCCTCTATGACCTTTGTCATCATCGGCGTCTCCGTTACGGTCGGGCCGATTGCGTTGACGGTGATTCCGTGGGGACCAAATTCACTGGCCAGCTGCTTGGTCATCATATCGACCGCGCCCTTGGTGGTGCAATAGGCGGCATTTCCGGCACCGCGGGTCGCAATCTTGCCGCGCACGGAGCCTAAAATGACGATCTTGCCGTACCCATTTCCGATCATGTGCTTACCGAAGTGCTTGCAGCACATCATGACGCCGACAATATTAACCTCCATCATCTGGCGGAACACATCCATGGGAAAGTCCTCCGCCGGGAATTTCTTGTTAAGCCCCTGTGCGCACACAAGGATATCCACCTTGCCCAAGTCGGAAACCGCCTTGTCCACGAGCCTTTCCACGCTTGCCTCATCGGCGGCGTCACAGGTGTAATAGCCCACATCGCAGCCGGAGGCAGCTTTAATCTCCGCCTGGGCGCGTTTGAGGGACGCTTCGTTACGGCTGACAATGACGGTTTTTGCGCCCGCCTCGGCAAGCCCTTGAGAGATTGCCTGTCCGATGCCGCCCGCACCACCGACGACAATAGCATTTTTCCCGGTTAATTCAAATAAATTCATCTGAACCTTCCCTCCTATTCGCCCGTTTCGAAGCGGAAATCACCATCGGGGTCTGTAATCGCCAGCACGCGAACGACGCAGCCGTCGCCGCTGCTCCAACGCCAGGGGAACGCCATGAAGAAGCAGCGCTTCCCCGTGATCTCGTCAAGCTGCCCGCCGACATTTTCTATGCCGGGGATCCCGCCCTTGCACATGAGATTCTTATGCGCGTCCTCCCAGAGGGGAAAATCCTCCTTTGCGTCACGGCCGGTAAATTCCTTGTACTCCTGGATCAGATGCGGCTGTGTGGGACCAAGGCCGTGGTCAACAAGCTTTGTAGCGATGGGATGGTCGTTCGCTTGGCAGCCGTAGCCCACCATTTTTACCTTCTTGTCAACCAGCCAGTTCGCGCCCGCGCCGTTAATGCCGCAGCCGTACGCAAAGTAATCGTCACAATCGGCAAATTTGTGGTGGAAGCCGGTGTTGATCATGACGATATCACCCTCTTGAATTTTCGGCGTCGCAGCTTCCAGATCCTCCGGCGTGATGATGCCCCACTTTTCCTTGGGGATACCCACGCATACGCCGGTGCCACACAACCGCCAAAGGGGGTAGTCTGCAATGGTCGGGGTATTTTCCGTAACATGCAGAGGCGCGTCCATATGCGTCCCCCGGTGCATGATGCCCTCCCAGTTGATCTCATATACACCGTCCTTGGCGTGGAATTTAAGTACGTCGATGTCGATGCTGGGGCTTGACGGCCACTCGGGTGAGAATTGGGTAAACGTATGTGTTAAATCATAAACCTTCAGAGCCATGCTTATGCCTCCCTTCCACTGTCTACACGGAGCTTGCCGCTGGGATCGGTCATTGCGACAAAACGGATCTGGCAGGCGTCACCGTGCTCAAACTTCCAAGGTGTCGCCGCGAAGGTTGCGCGCTTGCCGGACAGGTCATCCACATCCCCGCCTACCTGCTGAACAGTGGGAATCCCGGCAGCGGCCAGTGCCTTATGCGCTACATACCATTTGCTGTGCTCTTGCGTGCCGTCCCGGCCGGTGGCGTCTTCATATGCCTTGGCGAGACGCTTCATTTGCGGGCCGCCCCGGTGCGGGCCCATGGACGTGGCCATTGGACAATCAATAAACGGGGTGTCCATAGCGACAATTTTTACTTTCTTGTTAATAAGCCACTCGGCGGCGTCCTCGGTCAGGCCGGGCGCCTCACCGTAGTATTCCAGCGAGTCGGAATACTTATGATGCCAGCCGGTATTGATAACCACAATGTCGCCCTCCTTAACAGGCTGCGCGGCTTCAAGATCGGCGGCGGTGATCTTCTCATAGCTTCCCTTGGGAATGTCGAGAACCACCCCGTTTCCGAACAGCTTTTCGGGCGATATGGCGGCCAAGTCGTCTGTTTTTTGAGCCATGTGCAGGGGGGCGTTCATGTGCGTGCCCGTGTGCATCGAGGTGCTGATTCTCCAGGCGAGAACCCCGTGCTGGGAATGCTTTACGCCGCGCCGCATGATCACGTCGGCCTGGCCGGGGTAGGACGGCGCTTCACTGTTCCAAACATGGCTCAGTTCATAAAGCCGGAGCCCGGTGTATGGATCGACTGTATAAGACATGGGTTTGCCTCCTTTTATTATGTTTATTTTGAAGCTTGTTTTATGCGTTTGCCAAACGCTCCATGGACAGGGCTTTTCTCGCACATTCCGCATAGTCCGGGCGTTTACGCACAACCCTTCTTCTTCAAGTATAGCCGTTGGCGGCAAAAACCGGAAATGCCGATGTCGTATATCTGTAATGCATTTGCAGCATTACAGCGCTCGTGGATTTATGCCCTGGGCGCGAGTCCCACCGCGCGTATGGGCGAGCCGCCCGCGCCCTTTATTTTCAGCGGCATTCCGACAAAAATGAACTCGTCGGGCAGGCGTTCAAGGTTTGCCAGGTTTTCAATCACCAGAATCCCTTTGAAGAGCAGGCCCAGGTGCCCCGGGAACTTCCCGCCGTCGCCGTCGGCTGCGTCTATGCTGGCGCAGTCGGTTCCGGCGGCGCGGATCTTTTTCTCAATGAGGTACGCAACGGCACTCTCGCTCAGTCCCGGCCACGCCTCCATAAACGCGTTGCTCACATCCGCAAGCGCCCATTTATTCGCCCACTGGTAGTCAAATATCACGATGTCGTCCGCGCGGATCTGGACATGCGCGGACTCCCAAGCCTTGATATCCTCCGCGCTTATCGTGGAATTATCCGCCTCAAAGGGGCCGAAGGTCAGCTTCACGGCTCTTCCCATCAGTGCCATTGGGTCGATCTCATGGCAAAGCTTGCGCACAGGGTCGTGCTCGTCATGAAGGAAATGCGCCGGCGTGTCAAGGTGCGTACCCGTGTGGTCACCCATGATCATGACGTTCAAAAAGGCCGGATCGCCAGGGCATACCCAGCGGTTTCTAAAAAACTTCGTATGGCTGGGGAATACGGGCATGTTTTCTTCAATGTTATGGGTCAGGTCAACCGCCTCAAAGCCGCCGAGCAGCCCTAAAAAATCGTCCACCTTCCTTAACATTCCCTCGCGCTCCTTTCCTTTATTTGAGATATATTTCCTGATACCAGAAATCCTTGCCGGTCTCGCAGGCAAGGGCGGCCACGGACCTTCCGGGATATGAAATCTCCAGCGAATACGCCGCGTCTTCGGAAACATTCTTGAAGCGGAAATCCCCGAAGCCGTTTGAAAGTGCCTTGGAAACAACGGTCTTTCCGTCCAGGAGCCTGACCTCCGCGCCCTCTGCCACTTCCTTTTCGCTCAGGTATACGCATCCGGCGATAATGCGCCCCGCTTTGTTGCAATACCTGACCATGCCTGTCTGCGCGGCAAGCTCCGGATGCTCCGCCGTCAGCTTCGAGACCTTGCTGTCCGGGTCGTTCAGGTCGCCGAACATCAGGCAGGAGGTCGGGCAGGCCTCGACACATCTCGGCTCCCGCTCACCCGCGTCCAGGAGATGGGCGCACATGGTACATTTTTGGGCGACGCCCTTCTCGTCGTTCCAGACGATCGCACCGTAGGGGCAGGCGCCGGCAATGGCTTCGTCCTTTGCCTTGGCGGGGTCGAGTATGACGATACCGTCTTGGCGCTTATATGCCGCGCCGCCGCCGGCCTTTACGCACGCCGGGTCGGCGCAGTGGCGGCAGCCCTCCGGCCAGCAATCGACAAGCACCTGATCGTTTTCGCCGCGCTCCACGATCTTGATATCCAGCCAGTTCTGCCCCAATTCCTTGCAGCCGGTGGAAATCGGTGAAAAATCGCTTTCAAAATGCTCGTCCTTGCAGGACAAGACGCAGTTATAACACTGCGTACATTTGTCCACATCCACAATCAGCGCATAGTTTTTCATTGCGCGCCCTCCCATTTCCTGATGTCTATAAGGGTCGAATTGGGGGCAAAGCCCGCCACATTTTTGGACTGGGTATGCTTGCTGGTCAGGATATTCACGCAGCCGCCCTTGTCGGGTGAGGGCTCGCCGGGCACCAGCGGCTCATACCGGCCTGACGAGCAATAGGCGTGAACTGTAAACGGCTTTACGCGCTTCGTGATCTTCGCGACGCAGAGCACATCGCCCCGGTCATTGAACAGGTCGATAATATCCCCGTCCTTGATCCCCTTCGCCGCCGCCGTCTCGGGATGGATGCGGGCAACCAGATAGTAGGTTCCGTCCTCTTTGAGCACGCGGTGATCTGGAATTTCCGCAAGCCAGTTGCTGTGGGCGTCATAATGGGTATGATAGCCATAGCGGGGATGGGGGGAAATCAGGTGCAGGGGGTATTTGCCGAACAGCTCTGAGTGGTGCCCCTCCCAGCTGGGCTGGTACTTCGCATAAGGGCCGCGCTCATCATCGTCGGGCGTATTCTCAATCAGGCTGACAGCCGAAAACTCAAGCTTGCCCGTGGGGGTATCGAGCAGATGCCCCTTCTCCGTTCCGCGGTTGGGGTTGAGCTCATCCGGCGTGTCGCAGGGGCGATCCTCCCAGAACCAGCGATACGCGGGTGTGGGCTTCCTGACCTCCGGAACGGGCACCACGTAGTAGCCAACCTTCTTGAACTGCGCATAGTCCATGACCTTGACCATGTGGGAGGCGTCATACATCCGCTTAAGCCAATCGTCAACAGACTTTCCCTCGGTATAGTCCTCGCCGCGGCCAAGACGTTCGGCGATATCGGTAAAAATCTCATAGTCGGAACGCGACTCGCCCACGGGCTCAATGCATTTCTGCTGGAAAACGATTATGCGGTAGTTGCCGCCGGTAAATCCGTGGTTGGAGTAGCCGCCGGGGTTGCTCGCCTCGGAAATATCCTCGCGCTCGAAGCTTGTGCAGGCGGGAAGAATCACGTCGGCAAATCGCGTCTCCGGATCCCACCACACGCACTGACTGACGACGCATTCAAGGTTTTCGCTCTTATACATGCGTACCCAATCGTTGGTTTCACTCATGGTGCCCATGAAGGAACCGCCGTAACGCCAAAGCAGGTGGACCGGATTATAGCCCTCCATGGGGTAGTCGTATTTGTTGAACTGCTGCATAACGTTCTTGCCGCAGAAGCCGTCGCCCATCCAGTGGATCTCGCCGTTTAAGATGGCATCGGGAACCATGGTGCGGAAAAGCTTTTGCTTCACGGGATTCACCCAGACCTTGTCGCAGGCCGGCGCTCTGGAAATCGCGCCGCCCTCCGGGTCGGCGTATGCCGGGAAATAGAAAGAACTGTCCACAGGCGAGCCCATCTGCGCGCCCCACAGGTTATTGCCGGGCTTGCCCAGCCCCTGCATCGCCGCGAGATACACCATGAGCCGCGCCCATTCGTGGCCGAAGGCCGTCCTGTGCGCACCGCCCCAGCCGCCGCGCGCGCCGCAGGCCAGGATGGTATTCTTCTTTGCCCACTGCCGTGCCAACGCGGTAATGACCGCCTCCCTGACACCCGTTTCCCGCTCCGCCCAGGCGGGCGTTTTGGGCTGCCCATCCGTCTCGCCCAGAATGTGCGACTTCCACTCGTTGAAGCCATAGGTTTTCTTTTCCACAAAGCCCTTTTCGTACGTTCCCTCGGTCATCCAGACATAGGCAATCGCCTCTGCAAGCGCCGCGTCGGTGCCTGGGCGTGGTGAAATCCATTTTGTGGAATCCTTCATCGCAGTAAAATTGCAGAAGGGATCGATATAGACCATCTCTATGCCCAGTTCGCGCTGCCATTCGCGCCAAATCGCGGTCTCCTGCCCATTGTAGCCGCCGCGGATCGTATCCGGGTCGTTTGCCCAATGCACGATCATATCCGTGTGCTTCATGCTGTCTTCAAGCATGTCGTATGGCTCGGGACACCCCAGCCGCCACGAATATCCGTAAACGTGGGGCGCGCCCCAGTGGAAGCCCTCCCATGAATCCGGATTGTCAAAAATCTGGGTATAGCCGATCATATTGAAAAAGCGTCCGAAGGCGCTCATCTTGTACCCCATCAGACCCCAGTTATGGTGCGACCCGGTGACGGCGGTCACGCCCTCGGGACCGTATTTGTCCTGAACGCGCTTCACCTCGCCGGCAACGAGATCCAGAACCTCCTCCCAGCTTGCGCGGCGATATCCTGACTTGCCGCGGTTTTGTGGGTTGCGTTCGCCGTTGGGGTCAAAGTCCTCTCGGATCATGGGGTACTTGACCCTGTTCTGGTAAACTCTCTGCTTTTCCGTAAACACAAACGGCCCCACGGTGGACTTTCGGGGCGGAGAAAACTTTTCCCCCCTGGCCTCGATCGTCCAGGCCTTGGCGTCCTGATCGCCGAGTACGATTGGCCGTACGCTTTTTATCTTTCCGTCGCTGACCGTGACACGAACCGGGCCGCCCACGGTACAGTTTATAAACACCGTTTCCTTCATGTTCATGACCTTTCCTTTCACCTCGTGCCTATACGTCAGTATCGGCATGGCGGTATTCAAACATCAGCCGGACACAAATGACGCCTCTGTCCCGGGCGCGGCAAATGTTCCTTACTATGGGTTTGCGCAGATCTAGGGAACCACTGAATAAATCGCGCACGGCGGATTTATTCAGCGATTACCTTGACATTCGGGGTTTTAACACAATGGTTCTCTCATTGCCGGGCCGGGCGCTCGCAATGGGCCGCGGCTATGTAGCCAACATCTTGGAAACATCCGCCCTGCGCAGGCGGCATGAAAGCGCTTGAATCCAAAGAAATTGGTGCCGGACAATACGCGTTGTCAGCGCTGTCCCGACACGAATACGCCAGGCTCTCACCTTCCTTCTGCTTTTCATGCGTTTCCGGGCGCGCGCAAGGCGCGCAAGCTCGTTGAGACCGTCCGGTCTGCGCCGGACGCGGCGCGCAGCCCGCCCTTTCGGGCGGGAGGCTCATGGCGACCTCACCGAGAAAGCCGCCTTCAAATGCCCGCTCATTGCCGAACCCTCCTTCGCCATGTAATCAATACACCCTCAAAAGTACAAGGTTACCCATGCAGAGAGCGGTAGATTGACGGCTTAATGCCGACGACTTTTGTAAATATCCTGCTGAAATGCTTATTATCCGTATACCCGACCGCCGAGCATATCTGGGCTATGCTCAGGCCGCTCTCCCGCAAGAGCCGCTTTGCCTCCGCAATGCGGCAGCTCATCAGGTACTCGGAAAAGTTTTTCCCCGTTTCCTTCTTAAAAACAGTGCTGAAATAAGAAGCATTCAGGTGAACATACTCCGCCACCCGCTCCAGCGTCAGCGGCTGTGTGCAGTGCTTCTGGATATAGTTTTGCGCATCGCGCACCGGGCGGGTATACTCGCGCTCCTTGAGGCACCGTTCAAATATGCGCCTTGCCCAATCCACAACGCCGGAAATCACGCCCTGCATGCTGGCAAAGCTCCCCATGGAGTCCAGGATCTCCTTCCGCGTCCTAACGCTGATGTCATTTCCGTCCGAATCCTTGCAAACCTGCGCGACCGCCTCCACCGCCGCCCAGCAGATATCCATGATCACAGCCGGGTCGGTTCTTTGCGAAACCGGGCTGAAGGCGTTCCTGACAACCTTTTCAAACCCTTCCGCGCTCAGCATCTCAGCGCTGCTTTTCAGCTCGCTTACCAGCGTAGGCGTGAGGATGTCCACACTTGTCAGCTTATCAAATTTCAGACTCCCGTAAAAGTATTGCTTGTTCTGTTCCCTTAGCATCCCGCAGCGCATGGCGCGCTCGGCCGTTTCCTGCGCCCGCTTCAAATGACGCAAGTCTCGCTCAGGAAGCCCAAACCCAATAGAAAATGCAGCGCCGTCGCACCCGCGTATACGCAAATGCGCCCGGACGATATCCTGGAGCTCCGCCAGCCGCTCCCCGGTCGGCCCGTCTCCGTCGTAGTTAAAAATCAGCGCGAGCCTGCCCGGCCCCTGGATATGCGGAATCATTTCGTAGCATATCGGGTCGAATCGGGCGCGCGCACTCTCTACTACGGCTGGGAGGAATACCGCCTCCTCTTCACTGGGCAGACCGTTAACCACAACCACCGCGCATTGAAACACGCCCTCGCGAAGCTTAAAGCAATACCGCTGATTAAGCGCCTCGACGGAAAGTTCCTCAGGGACGCTCAGGGACGCGAAGCTCTCCATGAACGAATTTCTGAGCAGCCGCCTCGTCTGAAGGAACCGCTCGTTGATGTCCTGTCCGTTCAGTGCCCGCCGGCGTTCCGCGTGCTTGTGCAGCACCTGCGTAAGCTCGTCCGCCTCAACGGGCTTGATCAGGTATTCCTGAACGCCCAGCCGCATCGCGCGGCGGGCAATTTCAAAATCTCCTGTATCCTCCACTATGATAAAGTCGCCGGACAGGCCATGCTCCTGCGCGTGCTCAATAAGCTCTATTCCGCTCAGACCGGGCAAATCCGCGTTCGTTAGAACAAGGTCGGGCCAATGCCTGAATATCGCCTCCATGGCGGCTGCGCCGTCTTCGTACTGCCCGATCACTTCAAATCCGAGCCTGCCCCAATTGACCAGCTCCTGTATGTATTTTCTGTGCGCATCGCTCTTTTCGGCGATGATCACCGTCAGCATGGCAGACTCCTCTCCCGCGTTTTTCGGTATTTCGCCAGCAAAAGCCCAGCTTATCTCACATTTTTATAGTCATGGTATCATATCCGCTTTTCAAATTCAAGCGTTATTTAGAGTCTTTATCAAAAGATCCAAAAACTCTCCCCCTTTATCCAAAGTTAGCCTCCTTGTCCGAAAAAAATGGGGGTGCTATTCTGAGATTAGTCTAGTAATGACCAGCTTTTCCGGCGCGGCTCCCGCTTGACCGTTGCCCGCACGGCACATCCGCAAGCTTCCCTAGAGCCTGTGCGTCCGTAATTTTCTCAGAGGCAGCGCGCCGGGTACGTCCAAAAAATCACTGAAAGGAAATCGTAATGACGGATTACAAGAACATGTTTAACCTGCAGGGCAAGCGCGCTGTCGTAATCGGCGGCGGAGGCGGAATCGGCGGTTCAATCGCCGAAGGATTTGCCGCCGTGGGCGTTAAAACCGCGATTGTCGGAAGAAGCCTTGATAAGCTCGAGAATCAGGCCAAAAAGATCCGGGAAAATACCGGCGCAGAGGTCCATTGCTTCGCCGCCGATTGCAGCAGCGAGGAATCCGTAGCAAAGCTGTGCGACGAGGTTTGCGGCGTCTTTGGCGGCATTGATATTCTCGTCAACTCTCAGGGCGTCAACAAAAAGTTTTCCGCGCTTGAGCATCCCGTAGCGGAATGGGACGAAATGTTCGCCGCGAACGTAAAAAGCATCATGCTTACATGCAAATACTTCGGCAGGCTCATGAAGGAGCAGCATTGGGGCAGGATCATAAACGTCAGCTCCATTGCGGCAATCCGCTCGAAGCAGAGCGACATCTCCGTCTGCTACGGCTCGACCAAGGGCGCAATCAACGCGTACTCGCTCAACCTGGCCGCCGGCTGGGCCGAATACGGGATCACCGTCAACTGCATCGGCCCCATCATGACGGAAACCGATATGATGAAGCCCATTTTCGAGAAAAACCCCGAGCTTCTCACCGGAACCATCGCACGGGTCCCCGCCGGACGCATCGGAAAGCCGGAGGACTGCGCGGGTCTCGCCATTTTCTTCGCCTCCGAGGCCGCGGGCTTTGTCACCGGGCAGACGCTCTATCCCGACGGTGGTCTCTGTACGCTTCAATAATTTTGCAAATACGGAAAAGAAAGGATGACTTCACAATGGCTAATACGCCAAAGGCAAAGTACCCTTACATTAAGATGCCCACCCTCGAAGATCTTCAGGAAAAGTACAAGGACTTTTTTATCTTCAAATTCAAGGACGGTATCCTTGAAATGCGTATGCACTCCGACGGCGGTCCCGTCCTCTGGAGCTACCAAATGCACCACGCGCTGGCTGAGGTCTATACCGACATCGGACACGCAAAATGGGTCGAGTGCCTGATCATCACCTGTACCGGCGACAGCTGGATTCACCAGAACGATCCCGGCTCCTTCCAGGAGATCGAGCAGGGTGACGACGACGACGCCCGCTTTAACGTCCAGATTTATGACACCCTCAAGGTCTGTGAGAACTTCCTCAACGACATTGAGGTTCCCACCATCGCCGCCATCAACGGCCGCGGCTTCCATTGGGAGATGTGCCTCATGAGCGACATCACCCTTTGCACCCCCGACTTCATCCTCCAGGATGACCACTTTGGCATGAAGGAAGGCCACGTTCCCGGCGACGGTATGACCATGATTCTCCAGAAGGTCTGCGGCACCAAGCGCGGCGCGTACATGTCTCTGATGTGCCAGGGTATCGACGCCGAGGAGTGTCTGCGTATCGGCGCTGTGAACGAAATTGTCGAGCGTGACAATATTGTTGACAGGGCCTGGGAGATCGCCGAAAAGCACATCATGACCCGCTCGCGCTCCTGCCGCCGCATGACCCACTACAACCTCATCCGCGAATGGAAGACCCTCTTCGAGCGCGATATCCGCATCAACGTGTACTCCGAGATGTATTCCTTCAACCTCTCCAAGAGCGCGCACGACTTTGACTACATCAAGTACGAGGGTGAGGAGTAAGCATGAATGCTATGCTGAAAGAGGCCGCAATCGTTTCAGCCGCCCGTATGCCTGTCGGCAAGGTCGGCGGCGCGCTCTCCGGTTTTCGGCCTGAAAAGCTGGGCGGCATGATCGTCAAGGAAGCGGTGAAGCGTGCCGGGATCGAGCCGGAAATTATCGACGAGGTAATTTTCTGCTCCTGCGACAATGAGGACATTAAGATCGCGGGCCGCGTCGTTTGCCTTGAAGCCGGCCTGCCCTACACCATTCCCGCGTACCAGATACAGAGAGGCTGCGCCTCCTCGCTCACCGCCCTGTGGGACGGCGCCATGATGATCCAGACCGGGTATGCGGAAACCGTCGTATGCGGCGGCTGCGAAAGCACCACGCTGGCCCCTTACCTGATGAACAAGCCTAAAAGAGCCTATTCTCCCATGCCCATGCAGTGGGCGGAACCGATATTTTCTCCAAAGGAGCCCTACGGCAACCTGGCCAACGGCCCTACAGCGGAAGAAATCGCGCGCCGCTTCGGCATTACCCGCGAGGAATGCGATCAGTTTGCCCTTGAAAGCCATCAGAAGGGCGCCGCGGCTTATCGCAACGGCTATTTTGACAGCCAGCTGCTGCCCGTAGAGGTACCCCTCAAGGGCGGCAAAGCAACGCTGTTTAACCGCGACGAGCCGCTTCGGGACGACACCAGCATGGAATCACTTTCCACGCTCCGACCTTCTTTTGAAAAGAACGGCGTCTGCACCGCAGGCAACAGCTCCCCACTCACCGACGGCGCGTCCTGCGTCATCCTGATGGAACGGAAGAAGGCGGAGGCGATGGGGCTTGACATCCTCGCCGTTCTCTCCGGCTTTGCCGACGCGGGCTGCGAGCCCATGGTGATGGGCGAAGGGCCAATTCATGCCACGAGAAAGCTGCTCGCCAAGACCGGCCTAAGCCTGAACGATTTTGACCTGATTGAAATGAACGAGGCTTTTGCCGCCCAGTCCATTCGTTGCGCGCGGGAGCTTGACATGGATCCGGCCAAGCTCAACGTTAACGGCGGCGCCATCGCTTTGGGCCACCCATTTGCCGCGACGGGCACCATCCTTGTCACAAAGCTTATTTATGAGCTTCAAAGGCGCAACGCAAAGCGCGGCCTTGTAACATTCTGCGTAGGCGGCGGGCTTGGCGTTTCCGCCATGTTCGAGCGTCCGTAACCGATAAAACCGAAAGGAGCTTTTCTATGAAAACAATTATTACCGCTGCGCTGACCGGCGCTGTTACCCCCAAGGCCAAGGTTCCAGCCTTGCCGACCACCCCTAAGGAGATCGCCGAGGACGGCGTCCGCTGCTGGAAAGCCGGCGCCTCCATCCTCCACCTGCACATGCGGGACGAAGAGGGCCGCGGCACCATGGACAAGGAGCGTTTTAAGGAAACCGTCAACATCCTGCGCGGCGAGTGTGACGCCGTCCTGAACCTAACCTCTTCCGGCGAGCTGGGCGTCGCGTATGAGCGCCGTATGGCGCACATCATTGAGCTGAAGCCTGAAATGGCCACCTTCGACGCCGGTTCCATCAACGCCGGAGACGGCATCTTTGACAATACCGTAGAGTTTCTCTACATGCTGGGCAAGACGCTCATTGACAACGGCGTAAAGCCCGAGGTCGAGGTCATGGATCTGGGCATGGTCTCCGCGTCTGAGCACTACCTGAAAAAAGGCGTACTTCTCGCGCCCATCCACTACCAGTTTGTGCTCGGCTTCGGCTTCAGCGGCGCGCCTGCCACGCCTGAGAACCTGCTTTACATGAAGAGCAAGATTCCCGCCAATTCCACATGGTCGGCCTTCGGTGTAGGAGGCGCGCACCTGCCCATTTTGTACACCACGGTCGCCACCGGCGGGCATGTGCGCGTCGGCCTGGAGGACAACATCTATTACGCCCCCGGCCGGCTTACCACGAACGAAGAGCTTGTTGCCCGCGCCGGACGGGTGATCCGCGAGTTTGGCAACGAGGTCGCAACCCCCGCCGAGACGCGCGAGATTCTCGGCCTCGCCAAGAAATAAGGAGGCTTACCTATGCAAACAGGTAAAATCGCCTTTGTAGGCGCGGGACTAATCGGCAGCGGACTTGCCCTCAACTGCATCACCCACGGCATCCCGGTGGCGCTCCAAACCAGAAGGCAGACTGAGCTGTGCAAAAGCCGCATCGAATCCGGCCTGGACTTTTTCGTGGAAAACGGTATCATTACATCGGAGCAAGCGAAAGAGGCGCGCGCCCTCGTAACGATTACCACTTCCATTGAGGAGGCGGTGACCGGCGCCGTCATGGTGCAGGAATCCGGCCCGGACAGCGTTGAGCTGAAGCATGCCTTAATCGAACAAATTGAAACGTGGGCGCCCGCCGACGCCATTATTGCCACAAGCACCTCAAACCGCTCCATAACAGAGGTGTTCTCAAAGGCGAAGCATCCGGAGCGCTGCATGGGCGGTCACCCATACAACCCCGCCTACTTGATCCCCTTGGTCGAAATCACCAAGGGCCAAAACACCTCCGACGCATATGTGGCAAAGGCGAAGGAGCTGTATGAGAAGATGGGCAAGGTTCCCGTCGTCCTCAACAAGGAGGTCATCGGCTTCATCGCCAACCGCTACCAGAGCGCCATTCACCGCGAAGCCGTTGACTTGGTCGAAAACGGCGTCTGCTCCGTGGAGGACGCGGACAAGGCCCTCGTTTACAGCGTTGGCCTGCGCTGGAGCGTGATGGGGCAATACCTCACCATGCACCTGGGCGCGGCGCCGGAGGGCATCGGCAGCTTCAACGAGAAGTACCACATTGATGTAACCGCCCCCGATCCCCGTCTGCGCAACATGCCCACATGGACGGTCTATCCGCCCGACTGGTGCAAGCACGCCCAGGAGGGGCTTGAGGAGGCTATCGCAAACCGACCGGCGGAAACAGGAAACGATATCCCCTCCATTGAGAAATGGAGAGACGGGCTGCTGGTTGAAAATCTCCGCCTGCACGGCCTGCTGTAAAATGATAGACCTGTCCGAGCGCAGGTTTTCGGACAGATCTAATGTGGTTAGCGCGAATATTTCACGCTAACCACTCTTATCTAGGGCGTGTTTGAAAACGCATCGCGCCCGTCATTTCGCCGGAATCTACGCCGCTATCGGCGCAGATTCCAAATAAAAAGCATATTGCTTTTTATTTGGAAATAGTGTCAATAAAGGAGGCATCCGTCATGTTCACACTGGCTATAAACCCCGGCTCGACCTCAACAAAGGTCGCAGTTTTTGAGGACGCGCAGGAGCTGCACAAAAAGACGCTGGCCCATTCCATGGATGAGCTGTCAAAATTCAAGGACATCCTCGACCAGCTTGATTTTCGTTACGATTTGGTAATGGGCTTTTTAGCCGAGGTCGGCTACCCGCCGGAGAAACTGGATTGCGTTATATCCCGCGGCGGCTCCCCCCCAGACGCACGCTCCGGTGCAACCGCGATAAATGACGCCCTTGTGACCGCGCTCAGAGAGCGTCCCAAGGAGCCGCACCCCGCCTGCCTCGGCCCCATTATCGCGGCCCGCATCGCGTCCAGCGCCGGCATCCCCGCTTATATGTACGATCCCATAACGGCGGACGAACTCAACCCCCTCGCCCGCGTCTTCGGCATAAAGGGCATTGAGCACGACAGCATGTGCCACGTCCTCAACAGCCGCGCCATGGGTATTGCCACGGCAAAGGAAATGGGGCGTCCTTTTAACGAAATGACCTTCGTCGTCGCCCACTTCGGCGGCGGCAACTCCGTCGCCTGCTGGCACAAGGGTCTGCTTCACGATGTTGTCCCCGGCGACGCCGGCACCTTCTCCGCCGAGCGCTGCGGCCCAATCCGCAGTGAGCGCCTGGTTGAGCTGTGCCAGCAATATGACAAAGAGACCATCCTCGGCTGGTACCACGGCAAGGGCGGCATGGTCTCTTTGCTTGGCACAAACGATCTTCGCGAGGTAGAAAAAATGACTGCCGCAGGGGATGAATACGCCCTGCTCTGCGCGCATGCCATGTCTTATCAGCTTTCAAGATGCATCGCTTCCCTCTTCCCCACCGTCAGCGGCGCTGTTGACGGCATTGTCCTCACCGGCGGCGGCGCGCGTTGGAATCTGCTGGTGGACGACGTAAAGAGCCGTCTGGCATATCTCAACACCCCCATATACGTCCGCCCCGGCGAAAACGAGATGCAATCCCTGGCCGAGGGCGCCCTGCGCGTCATGACCGGCGAGGAGACCGCGCATACATACGGAACAAAAAAATAAGGAGGAAAACTCGTGGAGCTTCATACCTTTGAAGAAATACTCGCCATGTCAAGCGGCAATGAGAAAAAAAGTATCATGGCAGTCGCGGGCGCGGCGAAAGCCGCCGTCATCGACGCCGTGCTTGACGCAACGGACAACGGCCTTGTGGAGCCCGTTCTCGTCGGCGAGCCGGAGGGCATCAAAAGCCTTCTGATTGCGCGCGACAAGAACCCCGCAGACTTCAATATTGTAAAAACCACCGACGGCCGCACCCCCGCCGAGACCTGCGTGGATATCATTAACGGCGGCAATGCCGACTTCCTCATGAAAGGCTCAGTTGAAACCTCCGACCTGCTACGCCCTGTGGTCAAGAAGGAAAACGGCCTGCGCACCGGGCGCACGATTTCCCATGTCGCTTTCTATAAGCTGCCGTTTTACCATAAGCTGGTGGTCACCACCGACGGCGGCATCAGCGCCTATCCCGACCTGAACATGAAGCGGGACATCGTCCTAAACGCCGTTGAGGCGCTGCACCTTTTGGGCTACAGCAAGCCAAAGGTCGCCGTGCTCTGCTGCAAGGAGACCCCTGACAAGAACATGCCGGAAACCCTGGACGCCCTTGCGCTGAAGGAAATGTCCCTGCGCGGCGAACTGGGCGACTGCGTGGTGGAGGGCCCCATCTCCTACGATCTGACCATGAGCAAGGAGCGCGCCGCGCTGAAGAAGTTCGACTGCCCCTACTCCGGCGACTTTGACGTGCTGGTCGCCCCAAACATCCACGCGGGCAATATTCTGGGCAAGTGCTGGGAGCTTCTTCCCGGCGTAGAAATGGCAAGCTATGTCTCCGGCGCGCGGATCCCCATTGTTCTGACCTCCCGCGCCGCCCCGGCAAAGGAGCGCTTGACCTGCATCGCGCTCGCGGGCGTGATCGCGGGAAATAAGAAGGCTTAAATACCGTATCGTTGAATGTATATACCCCCGGCTCCTTTCGGATGCCGGGGGTATACGTTATTGTCCAGACGCCTGTTCAGTCGTTAGCGGGCATCCAGCCCGGCACCCGAACCAAAGCGCTTCCGCCCTTTCCATATCGGATGACATTTTGCGTCTGCGGACGCTTTACGTCAACGCGCGGTGCTTCTTCCACTTGCCCGGGAAGAACCACGCGCCGCCGATGATAAACGGGAAAAATCCCGCCAGCGCATCGCCGTACCAAAAGCCTTGAATGCCAAGGTTCAGCGTCTTGCCCAGCAGAATTGACAGCAGCACCCGTCCGATAACGCTGTCAAGGAGCCCGACCGTCAGCGAAAGCAGGGGATTGCCCATGCCGTTGATAAATCCAATCATCGGGGAGCGCAGGGCATAGCCAAAGAAGCGCAGGATCGCCGCAGATACAAATGACCCCGCCATAGCCAGAACCGCCGGGTTTTTGTCAAACAAGCCGAATATCTGGGTTGGGAAAATTGTCAGCAGCACTGAAAGTATGGCGGCGAACACCAGCCCATACCCCCACGCGGTATAGACGGTTTTCGTGATTCTGTCAAACTTGCCCGCGCCGAAGTTTTGCCCGACAATCGAGGTACCCGCACTGCCAAGCCCCTGTGTTACGATACTGGCGCATTGCCCAATCTTAAGCCCTATGCCCGTAACGGCAGCCGCCACGACACCGTATGAATTGATATAGGATTGCACGAATAGCTTCGACAGTGCAACCGCGCCGTACTGCAAGCCGAGCGGCAGACCCAGCCGTATGATTTGAAGCAGGATTCTCCGGCTGATCGCAAAGCTTGCGCGCTTAAAGTCAAACCCAAACGCCTCGCGCCTGCGGTAGAGATAGATCAGCGAGCTTATGTAACTGACGGCCTGCCCAATGACCGTCGCAAACGCCGCGCCGCGAACACCCCAGCCGAAGCCCGCAACAAACAGCAGGTCGAGCGCCAGATTTACCACAGCCGCAATGGCTATGAAGGCCAACGGGTGCCGCGAATCCCCCATGCCACGCAGTATGGCCGATATCATGTTGTAGCCAAAAATAAAGAACATACCGCCGTAGCAAACCAATACGTAATCAAAAGCCGAGGCAAACGATTCCTCCGGAACATTCATGATGCCCAGCACAGGCTTAATCAGCGGTATGCCGATCAAAGTCACCAGCAGAGAAACCATCGTCATGAAGCTGAACATTGTACCAATGGTTCGCTTCACCGCCCCGAGATCGCCGCTTCCGATAAACTGCGAAATCAGCACCTGCCCCGCCGAGGAAAATCCAATACAAATTGTCGTTGCAAGCACCGACAGTTCTCCCCCGTTTGATACGGCGGTAAGCCCCGCGCTGCCGACAGCTCGACCCACCACAATCATGTCCACCATTGTGTACACAATCTGCAGCAGATTTGAAAGCATAACCGGCCACGCAAACGTCAGAAGCACCTTGGGAATACTTCCTGTCGTCAGGTCATTAACAAGTTCGTCCTTTTTTGTCATCTCCGCACATTCTCCCCGCCCTTCCATATTATACAAATCCGCTATTTAAGAACACACGATCTTTGCGGTCTGTTTTTTGCCTGCCGTCGTTATCCTTCTTGGCGGGCACAACGCCCGCCTGCGCCGTCTGCCTCGGCGGGCAAAAAACATCCGCGCAAATCTTAGCGCGTTTTTAATAGCGGATTCGTATCATAACATAAAATTTTAACACAAATTCATTCAAAGTTCAAGCCAAAAAGCGCGCCGCGTAAAAAGATTTAGGACTACAATACATGTGTTACACTTTGTCAAGAAGCCTTTTGCCCATTTTCACATTTTCCGCCCCATGCGTCAATCAGAACGCCCTCCCTGTAGAAGCGGATAATTTCACAGTGGTTGGGACATTGGGCGCATTCATAGCCCCGGGTTTCAAAATCCAGCTCGGCAACCCGGAAATCAAACCGTTTTCCGCTTCCGGCCCGCATCGCCAGCGCTGCGGCGCCGATCGCCCCCATCAGATGTCCGCCCGGGTGGACGTGGATCGCCGCGCCCGTGGCCTCCTCAAAGGCCCGCACCACGCCCGCGTTTTTACTGACGCCACCCTGGAATACAATGGGCGGACGAATGGCCTTTCCCTTTGCCAGGTTATTCAGGTAATTGGCGGCAACCGCTGTGCAGAGTCCGGCCACAATATCTTCCCGCTTATGGCCGATCTGGGCCTTGTGTACCAAGTCCGACTCGGCGAACACCGTACAGCGGGCGGCAATTTTCGCGGGAGCCTTTGATAAAAGCGCAAGCTCTCCCAGGGCCTCCACCTCCAGTCCCAGCCGCTTTGCCTGAGAGGACAAAAAGGAGCCCGTCCCCGCCGCGCACAGGGTATTCATGGCATAATCCACCACAACGCCGTCCTCAAGCAGGATGAGCTTGGAATCCTGACCCCCGATTTCAAGGATGGTGCGCGCCTCCGGAAACACCGACAGGGTGCCGACGGCGTGGGCCGTAATCTCGTTTTTGACCACGTCGGCGTCCAGCATGGCCCCGACCAGCTTCCGGGCCGAGCCGGTAACACCGGTCCCGCAAATCGCGGGCGGCGTATCCCCCAGCATTTCTTCAAGCCCCCGGATAACCGCCCGCACCGCCTCAATGGGGCTGCCCTTTGTCCAAAGATACCGCTCCGCCAAAATGCTGCCCTCGCCGTCAATGACGACGCCCTTTGTGGAAATGGAGCCGATATCAACGCCCAAATATCCTGTTTGCAAGCTGTCTACCTCCTTGCTGCCGCCCTCCACCGGCGGCGGTCACGCCGTATGGGACATGTCTGCGCCCGATCCGGGCGCTTCACGCCGTGTTTCCCGCCGCATGAGAAGCATGTCGTGAAATGCCTCCAGCCTTGTTTTGATCCCGGTTTCAGAAGTCAGGGAGTCGAAGCTGAAATAGAGGATCGGCATTTTATAGTCCTTTGCGATATTCTGAAGCATAGGCATGGCGTTCACCTCCGGCGTGCAGCCAAAGGGCTTCAGATGGATTACCCCGTCATAGCCCAGCTCCGCCATTTTCTTGCTCTTGGCCACGCTGTCCGTACCGTCGGCCCCGATGGGGAAGTGCAGATATTCCCCTGCCTGCCGGAGAAGCCTTTTTCCTTCCAACTGCTTCAGGACCAGCAAGTAGGTGAGATTGATATGACGGCTGACCATGATATTATTCTTCGCCAGTGTTTTCTCGATGAAAAAGCTGCTGAACGGCTCCATCAGAGAATAAAGTTCCCCCACAATTCCCACCCGCAGGCAATCGACGGGCTTCCGCACCCCGAGCCCGCCGATTTTTTTCCGGTACGTCTTGTACACGGACGCAAGGGCGGAGAAGGAATCCACGTCCTCCAGCGCGTTCAAAAACGCGCCGTAGGCGGTCTCAAAGCTGTGGGGCGTCGTTTCAAAACCGATGTTTTCACGCACATAGGCTTCCATCGTATCCATCACCCAAAGCATCCGCAAGGTCAGGGCAAGCTCTCCGAGCAGCCGAGATCCGGTGAGGGGCGTGCCCAGCTCCCGACAGGCCCGGTGGAGGGATGCAAGCGTGGCCTCCTTGCCCAAAAATTGTACGAATTGAAAGGAATAGCCTAAATCCTTCAAAATCTGCTCCTGAATTTCGCCGTAATACCCGTACCGGCAGCCGCCTCCGGCCTGCATGAGGATCGTCGCGCCGCCCTCCAGCGCCTCGATGAAGTTTCCCAGATTATATTTGAACGGGGCGCAGACAAAGTCCGGGCTGTGCCGGCTGCCCAGCTCCAGCGTCCGTTTCGTGATGGGCGGCGCCTTCCGCACCTCCATATGGGGGAATATGCGCCGCAAAAGCCGGGCGATGGGAACGTGGTACGGCCCCAGATGGGGAAAGCTGATGATCTCCATTTTATCTCCTCCGCCGTACAGGATGCCGGGCCGCGGTTATGCCGTATGCCGTTTCTTTTCCTTAATAATATCCAAAAAGCTTTCAATCCGGGTCACAAGTCCCGCCTCGCCGCTGAGCTCGTCCAATAGAATATGGGCCACGGGAACCCCCTTGAGCTTCCGCAGCAGCAGCTCGTTGACCAGGGAGTCCGGCCCGCAGGGGAAAGCAGTGATCAGCAGGATTCCGTCCGCCTGTCCGGCGCAAAGGCCGACGGCCCCTACCAGCTCCTTGCTATAGGTCCAATACAGATGCTCCGAGAGCCCAGGAGCTTTTTCAGCGCAGGCCGCCTTGTCCAGCGCATCGGCAAAGACCGGCGTCCCCCCCGACGCCCGGACGGCCCGCACAATGGGGCCGCCCAGCAAGGGGTCATGGATATTATACGGATGGGTCACCAGCAGGATTTTCAAGGTGTCCGGCTCCTCCAGCAGCCGCTCTTGTTCCCGCGTACGGGCCGCGTCCGCCTGCCGCTGGGCTTCTTTCCCCTCGTTATACGCGGCCAGCGCCCGGATCGGAGATTTGCCCAGATTCCGAGCCATGCCCACAAAGCCTTTCCGCTCGCCCGCCCCTTTTTGCGCGTGTAAATTGTAGCAGAGTAAAGGGACGGCGGGGAAGGTGTTCCGTACAATATCATACAGCGCGTTGAATTTCACGCAGACCTCCTCCCGAGGGCCGAAGCTCTCCACTCGGGGAACTAGAATCCTGTCGCAAACGCCCAAGAGGCTGTATACATGCCCCATATAGAGCTTGGAGGGAATGCAGGCCTCGTCGATGGAAAACCGCGCGCCGTCCTCCAGTGTCTGCCTGGTGGTGAGGGCGCTGTACGCCACGTCGCACCCGAGCGCCCGAAAAAACGTCTCCCACAATGTTCCGTACTTGTAATACAGCAGCGCCTTGGGGATTCCGATGGTCATATGCATCACCTGAACAGGCGGGGGTGTCCCGCCGAAATGTAATATCCCGTTTACTTTATCCAGAATTTCGAATTTTAAACAAACAATGAGCCATGGACACGCAGGCAGCTCATAAACGCCTAAAAAAATAAAAGCGCCGATCCGGCGCTTCAGCGTGATTTCAGGGTGGCGTGCTATGCTGGGCGCAGAAAATTTTGTGATCCGAGGCGCAAGAATTATGCAACAAAACGGGTAAAATGGTCGGCGGCCCCGGATGGCGGAAGCCCCGGCTCCGGCAGCTACGCACACGGCGTAAAGCAGCGATCACCGGTGGGTATCCGGAAAAAAGGCGGGCGATTGATCATCGCCCCGACAACTTTTGTGTGAAATCACAATTACCCTTTTCCCATCTATATTTCGTGCCATAGAAGGAACGGAGAATCAAGGGCGCCGCGCCCCTTACAGCGGCAAACCCGTTACATAGCGCCGGATCAAATCCAGCGCGTGGCTGGCGGACATCAGGCGAACCTGGCTCCGTTCATACCGGAGCTCCAGCGCCTTGCAGAAGCTGCCGTCCTTTGCGGAAAGGGCGATGAATACCGTTCCCGGCTCCTTTTCCGTCCCGTCCGACCCAGGCCCGGCAATGCCGGTGATGGCGACGCCCAGGTCGGCGTCCAATCGCTTCCGTACCCCCATCGCCATAGCGCGGGCCACAGGCTCGCTAACCGCGCCGTGCGCTTCGATCATTTCGGCCGGTACATCCAGGAGCGCTGTTTTGGCGTGGTTTGCATAGGCCGCCACGCCGCCTAAAAAGACCCTTGATGCGCCTGGCAGATCGGTCAGGCGCTTGGAAAGCAGCCCGCCCGTACAGGATTCCGCCGTGGCCAGGGTCAGTGACCGCTCCTCCAGCAGGGGCAAGACGGTCGCCTCCAGACTCTGTGTGTCCATGCCGTAAATGACGTCCCCCAGCGCATCCTGAACCTGGGCCAGAACAGGGGCCATTAAGGCCTCCGCCTCCGCCCGGCTTTTTGACTTTGCCGTCAGTCGGAGCATAACCTCCCCCGCCTTGGCATAGGGGGCCAGCGTCGGGTTGGTCAGGCGCTCCATCTGGTCGTGGAGCAGCTCCTCCACGGCGCTTTCTCCCATGCCGAAAATGTGGATGCTGTGAGAGACAATCTCCGCGTCCGACAGCCGCTTCAGATAAGGTACGGCGCACTGCTCGAACATGGCACGGCACTCGTTCGGCGGCCCCGGCAGCATCAGGACGTGTACGCCCTTCGCCGTGAAGGCACAACCGGGTGCGGTGCCATGGTCGTTGCGAAAAATGACGCAGCCCTCCGGCAGCATGGCCTGCCGCAGGTTGTTTTCCGTCATGCTCCGGTGACGCCGGGCGAAATAATCCCGGATATCCCGGCCCAGCTCCTCGTGGTAGATCAGCTTTTTTCCAAACGCGTCCGCCAGGGTCTGTTTGGTCAGGTCGTCATAGGTGGGGCCGAGCCCCCCGGTGGTGATAATGATGCCGGCGCGGGATCTGGCGATCTCCACGGCCTGCTTCAGCCGCTCCGGGTTATCTCCCACCACCGTATGGTAATAGACGTTGATGCCTAGGGCCGACAGGCCCTCGGAAATGTCCCTGGCATCGGTGTTGACCGTATTACCCAGCAGAAGCTCCGTGCCAACGCCGATGATTTCAGCCGAATCGATCATAGGAATTTTCTCCTTCCGTGGGGTGTCTTCTCGCCCGTCCGTCTCATCTTAGGATACCCGGATTTGCTCAATTCCGTTCAACGCGTCCTGAACGAGTCCGGGAATATCCAGCGCCGCCTCCGCCAGATGCACCTTGTCCGGCTTGGGCTTTGTGCTGGGGTGCCGGGGCGTGAACACGGTACAGCAGTCCTCATAGGGGAGGATAGAGGTTTCGAAGGTGTCGATTTTGCGGGCAATTGCGACAATTTCCTCCTTGTCCATGCCGACCAGCGGGCGGAGCACCGGCAGCCGGATCGGTTCTTCCGTGCTGGCCATTGCTTCCATGGTCTGGCTGGCCACCTGGCCCAGGGACTCGCCGGTGACCAGCGCGCCGCATCCGTTTTGGATGGCGATTTCCTCGGCGATCCGCATCATAAAGCGGCGCATAAGAATGGTAAAGAGCGCTTCGGGACAGCTTTTCCGCATTTCCTCCTGAATCCGCGTAAACGGAACCACCTCCAGGTTCAGGCTGCCGCAGTATTTGGTCAGCTTCTTTGTCAGGGCGACCACCTTTTCCTTTGCCAGCTCCGAGGTATAGGGAAAAGAGAAAAAATGAACCGGGATGATAGAAACGCCCCGCTTGGCAATCATATAGGTGGACACAGGGCTGTCGATGCCGCCGGACAGGAGGGACACCGCCCGGCCATTGACCCCCACCGGCATTCCTCCCGCGCCCTGAACCGGCGCGCCGTGGACATAGGCGGCAAAGTCCCGCACCTCGATGTGTACGGTCAGCGCAGGATTGTGGACGTCCACGGCGGTATCGGGAAATGCCTCGTGCAGCAGTCCGCCCACATATTGGGAAAGCTGGATGGAGGTCATGGGGAACCGTTTGTCCGCCCGCTTTGTTTCCACTTTAAAGGAATGGGCGGCCTTGAAATCCCCGGCCAGATAGTCCCTGGCCGTTTTCCAGATGGCGTCCTTGTCCTTCTCGCAGGCGGCGGCCCGGGAAAGGGATACCACGCCAAACACAGTTTCAAGGGCCGCGAAGGCCCGTGCCATGTCCGCCGCAGCCTCCTCCGGCTCTACATAGACGGTGGATTGGGCGCAGTAGACGTTGAATTTGCCCAGCCCTGCCAGACGGCGGCGCACGTTCGCTATGAGCCGTTTTTCAAAGAAGGGCCGGTTTTGTCCCTTTAATACAACCTCACCCAGCTTTAATAAAATGATCTCGTTCAAGAAACAATCTCCTTCCTGCGTATTTACCTCTCCCCTCAAAGGAAGCGGGGCCTACGCCCCGTCGCCCGCGTCCTGAAAATCATAGGTCCGGTACTGGATGGCCTCCGCCAGATGCGTGGCGGCGACATCACCCTGCCCGTCCAGATCGGCGACGGTGCGGGCTACGCGAAGGATCCTGTCATAGGAGCGGGCGGTCAGGCCCAGCCGGTCGAAGGCGTCCTTCATCAGCCGCTCACAGGCCGCGTCCAGCTTGCAATAAGCGGCCAGGTCCTTTGTGTCCATGTAGGCGTTGCAAAAAGCGTCACCGCCTGAAAACCGCGCCCGCTGAAGCGCCCGAGCCGCGCTTACCCGCGCCCGGATCGCCTCGGAGGCTTCGCCGGGCGTGTCGCCCTTTAATTCCTCGAAGGCCAGGGCCGGAACCTCCACATGGATGTCGATCCGGTCCAGAAGGGGGCCGGACAGCCTGTTCTGATACTGCCTTACGGCGGAGGAGGAACAGGTGCAGCGGCCGGAGGGATGGCCGTACCAGCCGCACTTGCAGGGGTTCATGGCACACACCAGCATGAAGCGGCTTGGGTATGTAACGGCGCCGGAGACCCGGGATATGGTCACCTCTCCGTCCTCCAGGGGCTGTCGCAGGGTTTCCAGGACATTTTTTTGAAATTCCGGGAATTCATCCAGGAAGAGAATCCCGTTGTGTGCCAGGGAAATTTCACCGGGGAGAGGGGATGAGGTGCCGCCGGTCATGGCGGGGGCGGACACCGTGTGGTGGGGCGCGCGAAAGGGGCGCGCAGTCACGATGGGGGTTTCCTTCCCAGTGAAGCCCCGGACGGAATGCACCTCCGTCGTCTGCAAAATCTCCTCATAGGTCATGGAGGGCAAAATGCCCGGCAGGCGCTTTGCCAGCATACTCTTGCCCGCGCCGGGCGGGCCGGCCAGCAGGATGTTGTGCCCCCCGGCGGCGGCTACCTCCAGGGCCCGTTTTACATTTTCCTGCCCCTTCACGTCGGAAAAGTCCGGCAGGACGGCGGGCAGCCCGGACAGGGCGGGGCGCCTTGCGGGCGGCAGTAATTCCGATCCGGACAGATGGGCAAGAAGCTGAGAGATGTGACTGACGCCATAGACGGTGACGCCCTCCGCAAAGCTGGCCTCGGCGGCGTTGTCCGCAGGGAGGAATATTGCCTCCACCCCCTCCCGGGCGGCGGCCAGCGCCATTGGAAGCGCACCGTTGATTCTCCGCAATTCTCCACCCAGGGACAGCTCGCCCAGAAAGACGGCGTCCGCCCGGACGGGCTGTATATGCCCGGCTGCGGCCATAATGCCCAAGAAAATCGGCAGATCGTAGATGGAGCCGGCCTTTTTCTTGTCCGCCGGAGCCAAATTGACCGTGATCCGGCTGACAGGGAATTTGACGCTGCAATTTTTGATAACGGCCCGCACCCGTTCCCGGGATTCCTTCACGGCGGCGTCGGGCAGGCCCACAATATCGAAGGCGGGCAGGCCGCCGGATAAATCACATTCAATGGAAACTTCATAACCGGAAATCCCCCAAAGCCCCATTGACCGAACCTTTGTTACCATATTTCGTCCCCTGTATGTTCTGTACATTTTTTCTTTAGTATACATGAATGGAATGTTTTTGTAAACATTCCATTCACGTTTTACCGGTTTTCGCCCCTGCGGGAGACGGGGTGGGATGTTCCTTTTTGCCCGAAAAAAAAGAAAGTCACAAAAAATCCAGCAACCATCCCACCGCAACAGCAAACAACCCAATCGCACGCTAAAAAAACAAAACCCGCACCGTAAAGGCGGCCACCAGGAACCCGACAAAATCCGCGCAGAGGGCCGCCGGAATCGCCCATCTGGTTTTCCGAATTCCTGCCGCACCGAAATAGACTGCGATGGTGTAGAAGGTCGTCTCCGTGGAGCCTAACATGACGGCGGCTGTAACACCGATCAGGGAATCCGGCCCATATTGGCTGATGATGGCGGAGCCAACCGCCAGCGCGCCGCTGCCGCTGATGGGCCGGATAAAAATCAGCGGCGCGGTCTCCGGCGGGATGCCTAAGCGCTCCAGCAACGGCGCCAGCAGGCCGGCTGCGGCCTCCATGGCCCCGGATGCCTGGAGCATGTGTACCGCCGTCAACAGCGCCACAAGGGCCGGAAATATTCTGACCACCACCTGGAGTCCCTGGGCCGCGCCGTCCGTCAGCGCAGCGTAAACGTCCACCCGCTTATACAGGGCGACGGCCGATACCATAAGGATCAAAAGCGGCACGGCCATCTCGAACAGGTTCATGCGGCCCACACCCTTCCCAGCAACTTTGCCGCCAGAAGTCCCGCTGTCACCGAGGCCATCGAGGTAATCCAGACGGCGGGCAGAATCGCGAAGGGGGCTGCCGAGCCCGCTGCGGCCCGCAGTCCGGCCACCGTGGCGGGGATCAACTGGATGGAGGCGGTGTTCAGAACGACCAAGGTGCAAAGATCGTTGTTGGCTATCGGGCCTGTTTTCATCGCGGCGGCGGCCCGAAGCCCCATAGGCGTGGCGGCGTTTCCCAGCCCCAGCAGATTCGCAGACACGTTGGCGGACAGGGCCTCCATTGCATCGGCATTCCCGGCCGAGCCGGGAAATAATCTGGACAGCAGGGGGCGCAGCAGGCCCGCCAGCCGTTCCGACAGGCCTGCCCGGCGCATGACCTCCATAACGCCCGTCCAAAGGCAGATGACGCCGCCGATTCCCATGCATAACGTCACGGCGGCCCCGGCTCCCTCGAGCGCGGCCGCCGAGACCTGGGATATTGTGCCGTTTAGCAAGCCAAACAGGACGGATACGGCCACCATTCCCGTCCAAATCCATGCCATTGCCATGCTGGCATCAGTCCTTTCCGGGAGTGGACGCCGGGTTCGCGGCGGTTTCTCTCCCGCTAACAATATATCGGACAGGGCCGCCGGGTATTCCTGTATTTTCTATACACAAAATTTTAGATTTCCTATTGACATTTCTATACCATATGTTATAATAGTGTCAGATTATGGGTGCAAAAGTCATTTAATTGAAGAAAATCTCGTAAAAAGGCCGTGAATGGAGGAAAATTTAATGAAATCAACGGGAATTGTAAGGAAAGTGGACGAATTGGGACGCATTGTGCTTCCAATCGAACTCAGGCGTGTGCTGGACATTGCGGAAAAGGACCAGCTGGAAATTTATGTAGATGAGTCAGCGATTATACTTAAAAAATACCATCCATCTTGCGTTTTTTGTGACAATGCACAAGATGTTGTGGACTATAAGGATAAGCTTATCTGCAGAAGCTGTTTGGACGAACTGAAAAACCAGTAGTAAGTGCCGGCATGGAATTAATTCGGCTAAGTCGGCGCAAACCTATACATCCTGTAATCGGAATCTGCCTGCTAACATGCGTTAGCAGGCAGATTTTCTATATTTATACATTCTGTAATCAGGCTTCCTCCAGGGAGAGGCATGCGGCATAGAGCGTGTTCTTCGGGATAGCGGTCTCGGCGCTGACAAGCTTTGCCGCATCCTTTAACGCGGCGCCGTCCTTATGGAGGGCCTGCACCCATGCGACTGCCGCTTCCAGGGAGACGCCGGTTTCCTCCGCCGCAGCGCCTTCAATGACTAAAACGAATTCGCCCCGGGGTTTTACGCGGCTAAAATGGTCGACGGCCTCCGCCAGGGTCGTGCGAAGCGTTTCCTCGTACAGCTTGGTCAGTTCCCTGGAAATCGAAACGCGCCGGTCGCCCCAAACTGCCAGCATGTCGGTCAGCGTGGGCAGCAGCTTGTGGGGCGCTTCATAAAAGATCATGGTACGTTTTTCCGTTTTCAGCTCATGCAGGTGGCCGAATCGCCGTTTTTTTGCGGTGGAAAGGAAGCCTTCAAACGTAAAACGCTGGGTGGGCAGACCTGAAACGGCCAGGGCGGTAACGGCGGCGGCGGGGCCGGGGATGCAGAAAACCGGGATCTCCCGGGCAGCGCACATCGCCACCAGCTCCTCGCCGGGATCACTGATGGCAGGCATACCCGCATCGGATACCAGCGCGCAGGTCTCTCCGTTTAAGAGCCGCTCCAAAATCCTCTCGCCGCTTTCTTTCCGGTTATGCGCATAATAGCTGACCAGGGGCTTTTTCAGCTGCAAATGGTTCAAAAGCTTCATTGTAACCCGCGTGTCTTCCGCGGCGATAAAATCCGCCTCGGACAGCGTCCGGGTGCATCGGGCGGAAATGTCCGCAAGGTTTCCGATGGGCGTCGCCACCAGATACAGGGCGCCTGCCATTGGAGTCCCTCCTTTTATGCTTGTCCGCCGTTCTTTCCGGCCCGGCGGTCCGGCCAATATTGGCGGCATCCACGTAGGCCTTGCCCACCGCCGCGTTTCACGCGGCAAATTAGAAACGATGCTCCTAATTGCGGATTAGTATAAGAAAAGGGGCCGTCCAAATCGAACGGCCCCTTTCATAGCCACTGTCATTGGGGGGAAATTGCCCCCACGGGACATGCGTCCGCACAGGTGCCGCAGTCGATGCAGACATCCGCGTCGATCTGATACTGGCTGTCTCCCGCCGAAATGCACTCCACCGGGCAATTGGATTCACACGCGCCGCAGCTGATGCAGTCCGTGCCGATTTGATACGCCATGCTTGGTTACCTCCCATTAAGTATTCACACGGTGTATTGTACCACATTTCAATAAAAAAGCAATAGATAAATTCGACATGCGCCCGGCGTGCACGAGTTGAAGAAAAACACTTCAATTCCAACAGACAGCACAAATACCCTCCCTGCCTGCGCGCAATACTTTCCATTGCGCCCAACATCGGAACCCTGTACAATAAAGGCAACGCAACGATGTACCCCCCTCGGCAGCGCGGGGTGTGGGAAAAAGCGACAGGGAGGAAATATGCATGAAACGGGGATTGGCGGCTTTGGCGGTAATGGCGCTCATTTTGACCACATCCGTGGGCGCACGGGCGGTGTTTGTCATTCGGTACACGATCACCTATGACCCCAACGGAGGGACGGGCAGCGCCTATTCCCTGACCCCCGCCGGGGGCACGAACCACATGGTATGGACGCCCACACGGGCGATTTTAAGCTACAGCCGGGAAGACTACGCCTTTACGAGCTGGAATACGGCGGCGGACGGGAGCGGGAAGCAGTACGCCGTCGGTGACGATTATTATGTGAATGAAAACATCACCTTTTACGCCCAATGGGTCAGAACAAGCCCGGAACTGTTCACCCATACCGCATATATCTACGGCTGCGAGGACGGCACCTTCCGGCCGGACGAGGCGTTGACCCGGGCCCAGGCCGCGGCCATCCTGGCCCGGACGCTGGGGAGCTATGACCCGGAGGCCGTCTACGAGGCAAGCTTTACCGACGTGGCGGCGGACGCCTGGTATTTTGGTTATGTGGCTTGTCTGACGGAGTCCGGTATGATTTCGGGCTATGGAGACGGAACCTTCCGGCCAAACGAGGCTGTGACCCGGCAGGAAATGGCCGTACTCCTGGCAAAAACCGCCGACAATACGGCGGCGGCACGCTTTCTGCCCTTTACGGACGCGGACAAAATCGGAAGCTGGGCTCAGATTCCCGCCTATATCTGCCAACAAAGAGGTTGGATGATCGGGGACGACACCGGCGCTTTCCGGCCCCTGGACAGCATGACCCGCGCGGAAGCAGTTTCTATACTGAACCAGGTTCTTGAGCGGGGGACGCTTGCCGGTGAAAGCTTGGCAGCCGCCGAGGCATACACCGGATTTCCCGACGTTGCGGCGAACGCCTGGTACTATTCCGACGTCTTGGAGGCGGCGATCGGTCACACTTATTACCTGAATGACGCGGGGGATGAGGTCTGGGTGGGCTAACACGGCGATAGGCCGCAACCAAAATCCACAAGAATCGGACGAATTTTGCGGCAAAGTTGTCACAATCGCCAAACTCAAAAATTGCCGTTGACAAGCGGAGCGTTTCCCGTTA
>Ga0153972_1000033_pt1 | contig 38338 bp, 29 predicted proteins | sample TSGA056MetaG_FD_104732 | JGI IMG/M metagenome (GOLD analysis project Ga0153972, IMG submission 104732) | Attine ant fungus gardens microbial communities from Georgia, USA - TSGA056 MetaG | ecosystem: Host-associated > Fungi > Mycelium > Unclassified | place: USA: Georgia, George L Smith State...
ACTCCGATTGCGTCCAGCCGGTCAGATACAGGTGCCCGATGCCGGACAGCCCTTCCGTTGCCGCCTGCACCAGCTGCCTGGCGGCTTCGACGGCCTCCAGGACGGTGTTTTCCGCCAGACGCGCCTGGAGCCGGTCAGACTGCTCCCCCGTCCGTTGATAGATCAAAAGGCCGGAGGGCTCCAGCCGTATGGTACAGTCGTTTTCCACCACCGTGACCGTCCCGTCCGTTTCGGTGTATGGATTTGCCAGGGCGCCGTTCACCTCGAACGCATCCAAAATATCCTTGATGGTATTGCCGTTGAGGAAGGGGTTTTCCGTGTCGACGCGGCCCAGGCTGCCATAGCCGGACTGGAGAAGCAGCGCATAGCGATCCGTACCGGCGTACCCTTCCGCTTCAAAGGCGAATTTTGCCCCCGTGGGCTGTGTGCCCTCGATGTGCCCGGACAGATCGCTGTAGGTCACCGCCGTTTTCGCCCGGTAAAAGGCGCCTTCCGGCTCCGCGATGTAATACAGGGCCATCGTTTCCGTGTCTGCCTCCCGGCACAGGCAAAGCCGCCGGACATTCGCCTGAAGCTCGGAGACGCTGCCCGCCCAGCCCGCAAGCATCTCCAGTCCAACAGCCGTATCATATTCAAAATAGACGCCCGGCCTGGCAAGGGCTGCCTCCCAGTCTGCCTTGTTCATAAGCTGGGGCGCGGAGGCGGATCCGATGGCCTGCCCGAACCGGCGGGCCGCCCATCTGTATACTTGAGAGATGGCCGCCTCGTCATACTTCACACCGTACCGGGCAAACGCTTGATCTCCGGCCATAACCGCGACGGCCGTCGGCATGGCCGCCGCCTGCGGCGCGGTCAGATCACCCGCCGTTTCCTGTGCCATAATATCCTCCAGCCGGGTGCCGAGCCCCGTGGCCGTCAGCAGCTGGCCCACAATGCCCGTAAGCGCCATCAGGAACACGGCGGTTCCGGACAGCAGTACAATAGCGGCGGTCTTGAGCCGCTCCTTTGCCTTAGGATGATTCCCCATAAACGGCCTCCTGCGGCAGGGTGACGATTGCCCGGGTACCCCAGCCCTCTTTGCTTTCCAGCAGCACGTCGCCGCCAAAGCGCCTTGCGGTTTCCCGGGCGATGGCAAGGCCCAGGCCCGTCCCGCCGAACTCCCTGGAGCGGCCCGATTCCACGCGGTAAAACCGGTCAAAAATACGCGCCATGTCCGCCGGGGGGATCCCGATCCCGTTATCCTCTACCTCCAAATACAGTTTGCCGGACTCGCTCCGGCTGTTCAAGGTGATCCTGCCGCCAGTGCCGGTATATTTAACTGCGTTGGAAAGGATGTTGGTGATGATCCGCTCAATTCCCGGCTTGTCGCCCCGGATGTCGGGATGTGGCGCCAGTTGATCGATTACGGTCAGCGACTTTTTCCGGATCTCCGGCTCCAGGCTCCGCACGATCCCCCGCACGGCCTCCACAAAGGAGAAACGCTCCAGCTTTGGCGGCACGGTTTCCCCATCCAGCTTGGAAAGGACCAGCAGATCCTGGACGATCCGCGTCATCCGGTCGCTTTCGTCCACGACCACCTGCAAAAGCTCGCCCCGCATTTCTTCCGGCAGGCCGCCGTCCATCAGGGTTTCCGAATAGCTGCGGATGCTGGTCAGAGGCGTACGGAGTTCATGAGACACATTGGCCACGAATTCCCGCTGGAGCTGGGCGCTGCGCTCCAGCTTTTTTACGGTTTCCTGCAGCTGTCCCGCCATATTGTTAAAGGTTTTGGCAAGCTCGCCCAGCTCGTCATGGGCCGGGTTCTCGATAGCCTTGGAGAAATCCCCCGCCGCCACCCGCTCCGAGGCTCGGGTCAGGCTCTGGATCGGGCTAACGACCGCCTTGCTGAGCAGGAAGCTCAGGAACACGGAAATCAGAAGGCTGATGACGGCCGTGTTGATGATAATCTGAAACAGCTGGGAGCTTAGATCCAGGACGGTCTGCTTGTTGTCCCGGATGTATACGATATACTGCCCGTCCCCGTCCCCGATGGGCAGGGCCACGTCCATAAAGGAGGCGGTGGTGTCACTTGAGTCGCCTATCTCACCGCCTATGGCCCGAAGGATGTTCAGCGTGGCTTCAAGCTCTGTTTCCAGCGCATCCGCGGGCGCAAGCACCTGGCCCGTTTTGCCCTCCAGCACATAGTAATTGCGGGTGATGCCGTCGATGCCCAGGGTACCCGCGTAATGTCCAAGCGCGCTTTCAATCTTTTGGTAGCCGTCCTCCAGCCTTGCGGCGGCTTGCAGCTCCGATACGAAGTCCACGTTGGAAAACGCCTGCCGCATCTGGCTATAAAAGGCGTCCAGATAAAAGGCCTGTACGCCGCGCACCAGGAACGCGCACGCTACAAGCAGGACCAGGATAATCAGCAATAACAGCATCCCGCCCAGCTTCAAATGCAAACTGCTGCGTCTCATCGGTGCGCTCCCTTCATGTCCGTCCGCGCCGGGAACAGCCAAAAGGCACGGAAGGATCATTTGTTTTTATAAAAGCTGGGAATTGAAGCTTGTTCGGCCTGATACTTTAAAAAAACTGGATATTACGCCTCGTCCGGCTCAAAATAGTAGCCGATGCCGCGCTTTGTTCGTATGTATAGGGGGTTCGCTGCGTTATCCTCGATTTTCTCCCGCAGCCGCCGGATGGTCACGTCCACCGCCCGCAAATCCCCGAAATAGTCGTACTGCCAGACCTCCTGGATCAACTCCTCCCGGCTGAAAACCCGGCCGGGCCGGGCGGTCAGATACAGCATCAGGTCGTACTCGCGCTGGGTCAAATCGACCGGCTCCTGGTCCTTATAGACCTGAACCCGCTCCTGATCCAGGCTAATCCGGCCCCAGCGAACAATGGCGTCTGCCTCGGGCGGCCCCGCGGACGTACCCCTCCGGATGTTGGTTTTGATCCGGGCCATAAGCTCCCGGACAGAGAAGGGCTTTGTGATATAGTCGTCGGCCCCCAGCTCCAGCCCCATCACCTTGTCCACTTCCTCCTCCCGGGCCGTCAGCATGATGATGGGCGTGGTGTTGTTTTTCTCCCGGAACCGGCGGCAGACCGTGTAGCCGTCCATGTAGGGGAGCATCACGTCCAGCAGGATCAGATCCGGATTGTGCCGGGCGGCGGCGTCAAGGCCGCTTTTTCCGTCATAGGCGCAAAGGGTTTCGTAGCCGTCCTTCTTTAGGTTTAGGGACAGGATATCTACAATCGCCTTTTCGTCATCCACGATCAAGATGGTCTTGCCCATTGCTGCCACGCTCCTTTAAATAGCTCGCGGCCCGGTAGGCCCCGACAATGGTTTTTGCGTCCTTTATTTCGCCGCTGGCGGCGGCGGAAAGGAGCGCCTCAATATGCATCCGATCCACGCGGAGGAATTCGCCGGGATCCAGATGGGCTTCACCCTGAATCAGATCCAGGGCCAGATAAAAGTGGATGATCTCGGAGCAGTAGCCGGGGGTCGGGTACATTTGGCCAAGGGCTATGAGTCTTTCCGCATAAAGGCCCGTTTCCTCTCCCAGCTCCCGGGCCGCGCAGACGCGGGGTTCCTCCCGCGGCTCCAGCTTCCCGGCCGGAAGCTCCAAAAGCTCCTCCCGGAAGGGGTACCGGAACTGCCGGACAAGATAGACCGTCCCGTCCGGCATGACGGGTACGATGCAGACCCCGCCGGGATGCTCCACCACCTCTCTGGGGGCGCGCGAGCCGTCCGTAATTTCTACGACGTCGTTGTGGACATTAACGATTCGCCCGTTGTATACGGTTTTCCCCGTAATCCGCTTTTCGTTAAACATGCCGGAACCTCTTAATCTAATGATAATTTAAGGAGCCGCGCCTCGGGGGCGCACACACGGTTATTATAGCACATTTTGTCCGAAATGCATAGCGCACTTTCAGTTTCCAGTTTTTTATACTAGGAATCACGCGGAAAGCCGGTGTATAATGAGACCCAATCTCAGCCCTTATGCACGAAGGAGAACGTGATTATGATTATTCAAGCGATCGGCACAGACGCCCTTTCTATGTACATAGACGAGCAGGAGCTGCATAATCTGGGCCTTGACCCACGGGCCGTAGGTATGCAGGAGGCCGAATCCCTGTTCCGCAGAGCGCTTGCGGAAAATGCCATGCCCCAGTGGGAGGCCGCCGCGATGGAGGTGTTCCCCGGAAAGGATTCTCTGCTGCTTTTTGCCCGGCGCAAGGCCAAAAAGCCCGCCCACTTCCTATTCCAGGACGCTGAGCACCTGATCGAGGCATGCCGGCAATGCCCTGAGCTCCTGCCCTCCAGCCTTTCCGCCGCGCCGTCGGGGTATATTCTTACCGTCTACCCCTTCGCGGGCGAGCAGCCGCCCGCTGTATTATATGAATACGGCGACGCGGCGGACGGGTACCTGATCCTCCATCTGCGCGAACAGGGGGGAGATATTTTAAAGGAAAATGCAATCGGAACGCTGCGGACATATTTCCATTGATCACAAAGACGCATTCCGGCGGAGCGGCTCCGCCGGAATATCTTTGTTCAAATGCGCTAAAAAACAATGGAGATTCGGGAGGCTTATGGGTGAAAAGGTGGAGGAAATGGAAAAGTTACAAAAAAGTTACAATAAAGATTGCAAAATATAAAAAAAGTGGTATAATCTAAAAAGCTCATGCACGGTCACTAAAACCGGCGCGGATTGGACATACTGTTATACATAATAGAAATTCGGGTTACGGATCCGGATGCCGCCGCCCTTGGCCGAATGCTGGGTACAGATAAAAACAGAATACGGGAAGGTGAATCTTTGGATCAATATATTATCAGAGGCGGCGCGCCGCTTTATGGGGAAGTAGAGATCAGCGGGGCCAAAAACGCGGCAGTTGCGATTATCCCCGCGGCGTTGATGGTGGAGGGTGTCTGCCGGATCGAAAACATTCCCCAAATCAGCGACGTTACAATGCTGCTCAATATTTTGAAGGAGATGGGCGCGCATATCCGCATTATCAACAAGACCACGATTGATATCGACTGCTCTAATGTGGAAAAAACCATCGCGCCCTTTGAGCTGATGCGGAGAATCCGTGCCTCCTACTACCTGATCGGCGCGGAGCTGGGGCGTTTTGGGCGTGCAGAGGTGGCCATGCCCGGCGGCTGCAATTTCGGCGTGCGGCCTATTGACCAGCATGTTAAGGGCTTTGGCATCCTTGGCGCCAGCGTCGAGGTGAAAAACGGCATGGTATATGCCACGGCGGAAAACGGCCTTTCCGGCGGGACGGTGTATCTGGACGTGGTATCTGTCGGCGCAACGATGAATATCATGATGGCTGCGACGATGGCACAGGGGAAGACGACCATCGAAAACGCGGCCAAGGAGCCCCATATCGTTGATCTGGCAAATTTTTTAAACTCAATGGGCGCTGATATCCGGGGCGCGGGGACAAGCGTGATCCGGATCTACGGGGTGAAAAAGCTGACCGGCGGCTTTTATTCCATTATCCCGGATCAGATCGAGGCGGGCACCTATTTGGCCGCCGTGGCGGCCACAGGCGGCCAGGTGCTGATCAAAAATGTGATTCCCAAGCATTTGGACTGTATCACCCAAAAGCTGATCGAAATGGGCGTTTCCATCACGGATCTGGACGAGGCGGTTTTGGTAAAGCGAGAGGGGCCTCTTTATAAGGCCAACGTCAAGACGATGCCCTACCCGGGCTTTCCGACCGATATGCAGCCCCAGATCGTAACGGCCCTGTGCCTGGCGAAGGGGATCAGCATCGTTACGGAGAGCGTATGGGACAACCGTTACAAATACGTGGCGGAGCTTCGGAAAATGGGCGCACAGATTCAGGTGGATGGAAAGACGGCAGTCATAGAAGGGGTTTCCGGGCTTACCAGCGCGCCTATTGCGGCCTGCGACCTGCGGGCAGGCGCGGCCATGGTCATTGCGGGACTTTGTGCCAAGGGTGAAACGATTGTGGAGCAGATCCATTATATCGAGCGGGGCTATGAGGATATTGTAGGCAAGCTGAAGGCGCTGGGCGCCAAAATTGATTACATGCCAAGCCCCACCGACCCGCTGGCGCGCCCGATCCTTCAGGCGATCTCATAGGACAAAGGCATCCGTGATAGTATCTCCACGTTTCCCACGCTTAAAATCGGAAATTGTTGGTTGGCGCAAGGCGATTTGCCTTGCGCCGGTTCTATTTTATATAGTATAATAACGTCATGAATTGATACGAGCAGAAGGAAGGGTTCATATGTACAAAGCAGAATATAAAAAATGGCTGGCCGCCGAAGCGCTGAGTGATAAGGAAAGGCAGGAGCTTTTAAGGCTCGCTGGAGATGAAGCGGAGCTGGAGAGCCGATTTTTCGCCCCCTTATCATTTGGTACCGCCGGGCTGCGGGGCGTATTGGGCGTGGGCCTGAACCGCATGAACGTCCATGTGGTGCGCCACGCGACCCAGGGCTTTGCCGGGGTGATTCAAGCGGCCGGACAGGACGCGAAGGACCGGGGCGTGGTCATCTGCTATGACTGCCGGAACGGCAGCGCGCTGTTTGCCAAAGAGGCCGCCTGCGTCATGGCGGCAAACGGTATTTTTGTCCGGCTGTTTTCCAAAATGCGCCCCACGCCGGAGCTGAGCTTTGCCATCCGGCATTACGGGGCCACAGGCGGCATCAATATCACTGCCAGCCACAATCCAAAGGAATACAACGGGTACAAGGTCTACTGGTCCGACGGGGCCCAATTGCCCCCCGCACACGCCAAAACCGTGGCGGACGTCATGGCGGGAACGGATCTGTTCGCGGACGTGCACACGATGGCATATAACGAGGCCGTCTCCCTGGGCCGCATTATGCTTTTGGAGGCGGAAACGGATGAGGCGTTTCTGCAAGCGGTACTGGGCCAGTCTGTGGCCGGGGATAAGATGCAAGCGGCGGCAAACGAGCTGAAAATTGTCTACACGCCGTTCCACGGCACCGGCGCGGAGCTTGTGCCGGAGGTTTTGCGGCGGCTTGGCGTGGGGCACATTTTCCCCGTTCCGGAGCAAATGGTTCCCGACGGTAATTTCTCCACCGTGGAAAGCCCCAACCCTGAAAATCCGGAGGGCTTTTATCTGGCCGTGGCGCTGGCCCAGCGGGAAAACGCCGACCTGATCATCGGAACCGACCCGGACACGGATCGTGTGGCTGCCTTGGTCAAGGCGGACGGGGCGTATCCCATGATTACCGGGAACCAGATGGGCGTCCTGCTTTTGAATTACCTGATCCAGGCCCGGAGGGCAAAGGGAAGTCTGCCGGAAAACGCCGCCGCCATTACCACCATCGTCACAACGGAGATGGCCCGGGCCGTGGCGGAGGCCGGCGGCGTTGCCATGTACACGACCTTCACCGGATTCAAGTTCATGGCGGAAAAAATGAGCCAGCTGCAAGGGGAAAAGGAAGTCATCTTCTGCTATGAGGAGTCCTACGGCTACATGACCGGCGACTACGTGCGGGACAAGGATGCCGTCACCGCCTCCATGCTGATCGCGGAAATGGCCGCTTGGTATAAATGCCGGAACATGTCCCTTCTGGACGGCTTGGAGGAGCTTTATCTCCGGCACGGCTATTATATGGAAAAGACGCTGAATCTGGTCATGCCCGGGCTGGACGGCCTGAAGAAAATGGCTGCCTTGATGGAATCCCTGCGGGAAGAGCCCCCGGCGCAGATCGGAGGAAAGCGCGTTACGGCGGTACGGGATTATCTGTCCGGCATGGAAAAAAGCGGGGAGGAGGAGCGGGCGATCCCCCTGTCCGGCTCCAATGTGCTGTCCTTTGTCTTAGCGGACGGTACCGTGTTTATCGTCCGGCCCTCCGGCACGGAGCCGAAGATCAAGGTCTATATCCTGGCAAAAGGGGACAGCCGCGCCGATTGTGAGGAAACCATCCGAACGTGTACCGGCTACGCGGAGCTTTTGGAAAAATAACGGCATGAACAGCGGTGCGGCCACGCGAGATGCAGGGTACGCGCCGCTTTCTTTTGTCGCGGCAAGTGACGACGCATAAGCCGGAAAAAAGGGTGTGCTCGGCGCGGATTGGGCTCGGTTTACAATTTGTTCACCGCTTGAAGCTTGTTTCCGACCCGCCAAGCTGTTATAATTAGGTAGCACAAGGAGGCGCATATGAAAAAATTGATCGCTTTGCTCCTGATCCTCTGCCTATGTATCGGCATACCCGGTCCCGCCGCGCTGGCGTTTACGGATACCGACGAACACTGGGCGACGGCGGCTATCGATACCTGGAGCGGCTATGGCGTCCTCAGCGGCTATGTGGACGGCAGCTTCCGGCCGGACGCGAATATCAGCCGGGCGGAAATGGCGAAAATCGTTTCCGACCTGCTGGGCTATACCAGCACTGCCGCGATCCCCTTCTCCGACATGCGGGAAGGCGCGTGGTACTATGATTACATATTAAAGGCCGCGGCGGCGGGCGCCCTCAGCGGCTATGGGGACGGCACGGTGGGCCCGGAGGACTTGATCCTGCGGCAGGACGCCGCCGTGCTTTTAGCCCGCGCCCTTGGCTTTGAAAGCGCGGCGGAGCCGGAGTCGGACTTCGCGGACAACGGGGAGATTTCCGGCTACGCAAGAGGGTATGTGGCGGCGCTGAAGAACGCGGGCATCCTGAGCGGGTATTCCGACGGCAGCTTTCATCCCAAGGCATATATTACCCGGGCCGAGGTAGTTACCATCATCAACCAGGCGGTGGCCTTGTATGTAGTGGAATCCGGCGACTACTCCGGCGACTATGCCGGCATCGTCATTGTCCGGGCACAGGACGTGGTGTTTCAGGACGCGGTCATTACCGGAAAGCTCCTGGTGACAAGCGGCGTCGCAAACGGCGTGACGCTGCGAAATACGATGGTGGAGGGCCGTCTGTATGGAGAGGAGGTGGTGGAGCCCGGCGGCGATGCAAACGACGGTGAAAACGGCAACGAAAACAGCGGTGTGATCGGCGGCAGCAATGTGATTGCCGTCGTCAAATGGGACGGACAGTCCGTGTCTCAGCCTGTGCTGGGGGCGGGCCTGACGTGGGAGATCTACACGGCGGCGGAGCTGGCCTGGATTGCCCAGCGGGTCAACAGTGGCAGCGGCGACGCAGGCTTTGCCGGATATACGATACAGCTGATGGCGGACATTGACCTGAACGGGCAGAACTGGACGCCCATCGGCACGGAAAGCGATCCCTTTGCCGCGGACTTTGACGGGAACGGCAAGACGATCTCCAATCTATGCGTCAACAGCACCGAGAACTACGTGGGGCTCTTCGGGTTTGTACATTTAAAAAACGGCGCCGCGATTCATGCGCTGACCCTGGCGGGCGCGTCGATCACAAGCTCCGGAGATTTCGCCGGGAGCATTGCGGGGTATCTGTATTGCGGCAGTATATTGAACTGCACACTCTCCGGAACGGCCGTTGTCACGGGCGGCGGCTCCGTCGGCGGACTGACGGGCTGTATGAGCATGTTTGATCTTGATTGCACGGTATCCGGCTGCACGATCAAAGACGACATCACCGTAACCGCCTCCGGGTATAACGCAGGCGGGCTGGTCGGCACACTGACACAGGGGACGGTGTCGGCCTGCACGGTGGAGGGCAATATTGCGGTCACCAACGACGCGCCGGTGGCGGGCGGGCTGGTGGGCTATGTGGCCGGCGGGACACTGTCTTACTGCACAGTGAACGGAGACGTTGCAATCACGGCGGAGCGGGTCGCGGGCGGCCTGGCCGGCGCGCGCTATGAAACCGGCAGCATCCGCAACTGTACGATTACCGGCGCTGTTCGATTGCTGGCGGCGGCCTCTGCGGGCAAGTATGTCGGCTTGGTCATTGAAGGGAGCCTGGCAGGCAGCGCAAATGCTGACACTGAGGCTGAAGACGAGGCGTCGGGCGCGGATAACGTGATCCTGGGCGACGTCTGGATCTCCGGCGAGCTGATTCTGGAAACCGAAGCCGAGCAGGACACCGGAACCGAACCGGACGCCGAAACCGAGCCGGACGCCGAAGCCGAGCCGGACACCGAAGCCGAGCCGGACACCGAAGCCGAGCCGGACACCGAAGCCGAGCCGGACACCGGAACCGAACCGGACGCCGAAACCGAGCCGGACACTGAAACCGAGCCGGACGCCAACGCGGGCGGGAATATCGAAGGGTGACCGGAAAAGGGCAGGCCGCATCAAACGCGCGTTTGATGCGGCCTGCCCTTATACCTGCTTCAGCAGGCCCGCCAGGATCGCCGCGTGGGCCTGTTCATCCTCCAGGAGGCGGGTCAGAAGCTTTTGCAGCTGCGGCTCCTCAATTTGCCGGATGGCCCTTTCGTACCCGTCGATTGCGGCCAGCTCGCCCCGCCTGTCCGCCTCCAGCATTTCCCGCAAGGTTTTGCCATAGGCGATCAGCCCGCTGTTCCAAAAAACCCGCCGGTTTCCGTTCCTGTAAGTAAAGCGGGGCGGCGTACCCAGCATCTGGATGCACTCCCCCAGCATGGTCAGATGATACATTTCCACCACGGCGATGGCGTGAATGGCCTTTGCAATCTGGGGGTAGTCCTGCGTGGCCGTCATGTAGTGGTAAATATATTGATGAATGGTGGTGAGCTCCGAGTCTCGCCCGCTGTAGCAGTTCAGGAGAATCCGCGCATACCGCTGGTTCGGCCTCAAATTGTCCGGCATCGGATATGGCTTCGGTTTTGGCTGCGGTCTTCTTTGTCCTTGGTTTTCCATGGCGTTCCCTCCTCGTTTTTCCTCTCCTTATGTATATGTGGACGCCGGGAGAAAAAGTCGCGCCGGGGAGGAATTTATCGAAAGGTTGTCCGTTTTGCCCAAACAACGCAAAAAACCGGCGCATTTTTCTTGACAGAACGGGTTGTAAAATTTATACTGTTGTGGAGGGAATTGCCCGGCCCGCCGCGAAAACGGACGGCGGCGGAAGCGGTTCGAAAAAAGCCTTGCATATCAGGGAAGCATATGGTATGATCGTGCAAGGGTGGTAAATATGAATTACCTTTTCCGCCTCCGCAGTTGACGGAGGAAAAACTCTGCAAAGGAGTGTTTTGATTGCTGCCACATACCGTTAGTCCCGAGGAACTGGCCTCTGCGCTACGTACGGACATAAAGGCCGGCCTGTCCCGGCAGGCCGCGGACGAAATGCTTGCCGAGGTGGGTGAAAACCGGCTGGAGGGCAAGAAGGAGAAGTCCATCTTTCTGAAATTTCTGGATCAGCTGAAGGATGTAATGATCCTCATTCTCCTGGCCGCGGCAGTTGTTTCATTTATCATCGCCTGCGTGAACCATGCTCCGGGGGAATTTTTTGAACCGATTTTGATCCTGCTGATCGTCATCCTGAACGCCGTCTTGGGGCTGATGCAGGAGAGCCGCGCCGAAAAAGCGCTAAAGGCCTTGCAGGACATGTCCGCCCCGAGGGCCCGCGTCATCCGGGACGGTGCAGAGCAGGTCATTGACGCCGCCCTTTTGGTTCCCGGCGACCTGATCAGCCTGGAGGCGGGGGACTTTATCCCTGCTGATGCGCGGCTTGTGGCCTGTGCCGGGCTGAAAACTGACGAATCCTCCTTGACAGGGGAGTCCCTGCCGTCGGAGAAAAACCAACTGGCGGCCGTCTCGGAGAACGCCCCGCTGGGGGATCGGACCAATATGGTCTATTCCGGAACAAGCGCCACCTACGGTACCGCTAAGGCCATCGTCACAGCCACCGGCATGGGGACGGAAATGGGAAAGATCGCGGATCTGCTGAACCGGGAAAAAACAGAGCAGACGCCGCTGCAGGCAAAGCTGGCTGTTTTGGGAAAATACCTGGGGATCGTGGCCTTGGTCGCCTGTGCCGTGATCTTCGTGATCGGGGTCATTGACAAAATCCCGTTGCTGCAGATGTTTATGGTGTCCGTCAGCCTGGCCGTCTCCGCCATTCCGGAGGGGCTGCCGGCCATCGTCACCGTAATCCTCTCCATCGGCGTCCAGCGCATGGTACGGAAAAACGCCATCATTCGCAGGCTCTCCGCCGTGGAGACCCTGGGAGGCGCGTCCGTCATCTGTTCCGACAAAACCGGTACCCTTACCCAAAACCGCATGACCATTACGGCCTGTTACACCGAGGGCGCGGAGGAGGCCGAAGCGTATTCGAAAGAACTTTCCCAGCCGGCCCATTCCCTTTTGCGGCTTGCCGTCCTTTGCTGTGACGCCAATATCATTTTTTCGGAAGGCGGCGAGCGGCACATCGGCGACCCCACGGAGACCGCCATATTAAAGGCCGCCCACGAGGGCGGGATTGACCTGGACGCCCTGCGCCGGGATTGTCCGCGCCTGGCGGAGCTGCCCTTCGACTCCGACAGAAAGCTGATGACCTCGGTAAACAGTGTAGGCGGGCAGACCCTTGTCATCGTCAAAGGCGCCTTTGACATCCTGCGAGACCGGTGCATCTCCGGGAGCTTTGAAAAAGCGGAGGCGGCCAACCTGCGAATGAGCCGGGAGGCCCTCCGGGTTCTTGCCGTGGCCTACAAGATCATCGACACCGTCTCTGCGGAACCTTCGCCTGCGGAGCTGGAGGACAAGCTGCACTTCATTGGGCTGTTGGGCATGATCGACCCGCCCCGTCCGGAAGCACGGGACGCGGTGGCCCTGTGCCGTAAGGCTGGGATTAAGCCGGTCATGATCACAGGCGACCACATCGTCACCGCCTCCGCCATCGCATCTCAGCTGGATATCCTGCGGGATGGGGACGCGGCGATCACGGGGACGGAGCTGGCGGTCATGAGCGATGAGGCGCTGCAAAGCCGGGTGGAGACCATCTCCGTCTATGCCAGAGTGACGCCCACGGATAAAATCCGCATCGTGAAGGCATGGCAGCTGCGGGACGCCGTTGTCTCCATGACCGGGGACGGGGTTAACGACGCCCCTGCCCTGAAGGCGGCGGACATCGGCTGCGCCATGGGCATCACAGGCACCGACGTTGCCAAGGGTGCCGCCGACATGGTGCTCACCGACGATAACTTTGCTACCATCGTATCCGCCGTCCGGGAAGGCCGGGGCATTTATGAAAATATCCGCAAGGTGGTGGGCTATCTGCTGGGCACCAACATCGGCGAGGTGCTTACCGTATTTATTGCTATGCTGATCTCCAGGGAATCGCCGCTGCTTTCTATCCATCTGCTGTGGATCAACCTGGTTACGGACAGCATTCCCGCCATTGCTCTGGGCATGGAGCCGGTGGAACGCGGCGTGATGGACAAGCCGCCCCGCCCCAAAAACGAGGGCATCTTTGCCGGCGGGATGGGCCTTCAGGTGGCCCTGATGGGCTGTATGTTTGCGGCCGTTACGCTGGCCGGATACTATATCGGGCGAGCTGGCGGCGACGCTTCCGAGGGCCGTACGATGGCCTTTATGATCCTGGCCCTGACCCAGATCGTCCAGTCCTTCAATATGCGCTCAAGCCGTTCCCTGTTTCAGGTGGGTCTATTTACCAATGACGCGCTGAACAAGGCGGCGCTGACATCCGTATTGCTTGTGGCGCTGCTCCTGTTCATTCAGCCGCTGGCCGCCGTTTTTTCCCTGTCGATCCTGCCCTTTTGGATGTACCTTGTGGCGCTGCTGCTTGCCCTGCTCCCGCTGCCGGTCATTGAAATTGTAAAGGCACTGGGACTGTTCCGGATCTAAGCGCCAGTATACACCGATGGAAATCCGGAAGCAGCGAGCGCTTTTTTCGCCGAAATAGAGCGGGGCCCCGGCGTTTTGCCGGGGCCCCGCTTTATGCTTGGGCGAGGACCGTTATTTTTTCCAAGCCTCCGCTTTGGGTAGCGGCGTTTTCACATCCGTTCTGCCCAGGATGTAATCTGTCGTTGTGTTGTAGTGCTCCGCGAGTTTGATTAAGATACTGGTAGGAATGTCATGATCCCCCCGTTCATAATGGCTGTACACCCGCTGGCTGCAACGGAGAATCTCCGCGATTTCCGATTGCTTCATGGAGCTGTCTTCGCGTAGATGACGAATCCTGACATACACAGCAATCACCTCTTGCATAGTATGCCATAATCGGAAATGAAATATTTAATTTTAGCACAAATTCGGCTAAAAAGGCCGAATATCGGCTAGATTTCGGGGTTATGCCGACGGATCAGAAGGTGATATTGGTAAATTCTGCGCGGCAATTTTATCGCACGTATCCGTACACTCCTGCAGAGATGTCAGATAATTCGCAAATTCCTGTTATTGTAAGTTTAAACATTCGAATTGCATTCATACTATGTATAAGAAAGACATCGCGGAAAAGCGATCCGGGGGTACGTCATAAGCAACCTGCGGAATGCTTATAACATGGGCGCGAGCAGGGGGACGATTATGCCAGATTATGCGGAAATGTACCGGGCGTTATACCGGTCGCAGACGAAAGCAATTGAAATTCTACAAAAGGCGCAGCAGGCCACAGAGGATATGTACATCTCCGCACAGGAGACAAATATCGTGATTTTGGATGCTGCGGCCCATGAGGAAAATCGGCAGGATGAGCCTCAGCGATAATAATCGGAGGCTTTTATAGAGAGAGACCGGAACCCCTCAGATCGGCGAATGTCGCCGGATCTGGGGGGTCACTTGTATCGAGATCGGGCGCTTTATTGCGCAGGCGCCTCCGACGGCGGGGGCGGGAAAAAACCGTGGATCATCCGGCCCTCCTCCCGGCTCTGTGCGTTCCGGGATTCCAGGCGGCTAATCAGGTCGTCCGCTTCCGCGTCACTGAGCAGGCCGAATTCCGCGTACTTTTCTATCAGTTTCGTGTATTGGGCGGTCAGCTTATCGCCGATTTTATAAATCTGCTTCTTCTGACTATCCGTCAGCTTGTCAAAATCCGCCTGCATCTCGTCAAAAATCGTCTTTGGCGACGCTTCCCGATCGGGCTGCGCGGTGGCTCCCGGCCCCGCTGTAGGCGCCGCCAGGACGGAAACGCCGAGGCTAAGACAAAGCATCAGCGTGGCGCATAGTGTAATAATCCGTTTCATTTGCCGCATCCTTTCTTAAATAATACCATAGGGCACCTCTAAAAGCCCAACGCCCGCCAAGCTGACCAATTTTTTTCCGCCGTCCATCGCCGATTTTTCTTGAAATAAACCAATGCTTCCTTCGAAAAATCGTCTCGATTGGCGAAAAAAATCTCCGTCAATCTGACAGCCGCTGCGTTTTTAGAGGTGCCCTAAATAGCATTGCCGGAATTAAGAAAAAGAGCAGTGAAAGATTCTGGAAGATTTGCATAAAATGATCATAACAGAATTGCAAAAAGAACGGCGCCGCCCGGGCTTGGGCGGCGCTGGAGGATTATGCCATAGGCTTCAGCTCGGGGGAAATGATGAGTACAGCCTCGGTGGCCGCCTGAACCTGCGCCACGGAGAATTCAGGGTTGATTTCCTTCAGCAGCAAGCCCTGGGGCGTGACCTCTATAACGCCCATTTCCGTAATGATCAGGTCGATGCAGTGGACGGCGGTATAGGGGAGCTTGCAGCGCTTTAAAATCTTATGGGCGCCCTTGGCCGTGTGTTCCATGGCCACGATGACCTTTTTCGCGCCCACCACCAGATCCATGGCGCCGCCCATGCCGGGTACCTTTTTGCCGGGGATGATCCAGTTGGACAAATTGCCCGTCTCGTCCACCTCCAGCGCGCCCAGAACCGTGGCGTCCACATGGCCGCCGCGGATGAGGCCAAAGGAGGTGGCGGAGTCAATGTAGCAGCCGCCGAAGCCCGCCATGGCAGGGGAACCGCCCGCGTCCGTAACATAAATGGGCTCGGCCTCCTCGGGGGAGGGCTTCGGCCCGGTGCCGATAATGCCGTTTTCCGACTGGAGTGTCACATGTACGTCCTCGGACAGGTATTGGGGCACCAGCGTGGGAAGCCCGATGCCCAGATTCACCACGTCTCCGTCCTTCAGCTCTTTTGCAACGCGGGCGGCGATATAGCCCTTGATCATGCTCCGTTCCATTACGAGATCCCTCCCTGCACGATGTAATCAACGAATACGCCGGGGGTGACCACATCCTCGGGCGCGATTTCGCCCACCTCCACAATGTGGTCCGCTTCCGCGATGACCAGATCCGCCGCCGTTGCCATGACATGGTTAAAGTTCCGCGTGGTGCCTTTGTACCAGACATTGCCACGCTTGTCGATTTTGTGGCCGCTGATGATGGCGACATCCGCACGAAGGGGCCTTTCGATCAGATAGGTTTTGCCGTCTATCTCGATTTTTCCGTGAACATGCGCCCCCTCCTCGACAATGGTCCCGACGCCGGTTGGTGTAATGACGCCGCCCAGGCCCGCGCCGCCGGCCCGGATCATCTCCACCAGGGTGCCCTGGGGAACAAGCACGACCTCAAGCGTTCCCTCGTTCATCTGCTGGGCGACCTCCGGGTTCATACCCACGTGGGACGCGATCAGCTTTTTCACCTGGCGATTATGAATGAGCTTGGCAACGCCGTAATACTCGTCTCCGTCGGGGCCGTTTGGCATGGAGGCGTCGTTGCAGATCATGGTGAGATCCTTTTTGCCGCTGTCAGCCAGCGCCGTAACGACCTTGTGGGCGTTCCCGCAGCCGATAAAGCCGCCGAACATGATTGAAGCCCCGTCGGAAATTTTAGCTATGGCTTCTTCCATTGAAATGATTTTCGCCAACTTCGTTCCTTCTTTCCATAATATTCTACTATACAATTATAACATGAATTCCCGCGATTTCAATCAGCACTTTTTAAAGATTGCCGCGACGCCCATGCCGCCGCCGATGCACAGGGTGGCAAGGCCCAGCTTGGCCCCCGCCCGCTTTTGCATCTCGTGGAGCAGCGTGACGGCGATCCGGGCGCCGGAAGCGCCCACCGGGTGCCCCAGGGCGATGGCACCGCCGTTTACGTTGACCCGGCTCATATCCAGCGCCAGCTCGCGGGCCACGGCGACGGACTGGGCGGCAAAGGCCTCGTTGGCCTCTACAAGGTCAATATCCCCGATGGTAAGCCCCGCCTTTTTCATGGCGGCCTTGGAGGCGTTCACCGGGCCAATGCCCATGATTTTGGGATCCACGCCGGCCTGGCCCCAGCTGATGATGCGGGCCATGGGCGTAAGACCGTATTTCTTCACGGCTTCGCCGGATGCCAGCACAAAGGCGGCCGCGCCGTCGTTGATGCCGGAGGCGTTTCCGGCGGTGACCCGGCCGTCCTCCTTGCGGAAGGCTGGACGCAGCTTGGCAAGGCCCTCCGCCGAGGTGCCGGGCTTGGGATGCTCGTCGGTTTTGAATTCCACTTCCTGCTTCTTCACCTTCACCGTGACCGGGACGATCTCGTCATCAAATTTACCGGCGGCCTGGGCGGCGGCAGTTTTCTGCTGGGAGGCCAGGGCAAACGCGTCCAGTTCCTCCCGGGTAATGCCCCATTGGTCGCAAATGTTTTCGGCGGTTTCGCCCATGTGATAGTTGTTAAAGGCGTCCCAAAGGCCGTCGTTTACCATGGTGTCCACCATTTTGCCGTCAAACATCCGGGCGCCCCAGCGGGCGGAGGGTATGGCGTAGGGGGCGGCGGACATATTTTCCGTGCCTCCGGCTACGACAATCTCTGCGTCCTCGGCGGCGATGGCCCTGGCACCCTCGATGATTGCTTTCAGGCCGGAGCCGCACACCATGCTGATGGTATGGGCCGGCACCTCGATGGGAAGCCCGGCGTTTAATGCCACCTGACGAGCTACGTTCTGGCCGAGTCCTGCGGTGAGGACGCAGCCGAACAGAACCTCGTCCACCTGCTCCGGCTTTACGCCCGCCCGATGCAGCACGTCCTTTACCACGATTGCGCCAAGCTTCGGTGCGGGGGTATCCTTCAGTGCGCCGCCAAATGTGCCGATTGCGGTTCGGCAGCAGTTTACTACATATACGTCTTTCATTGTCAACCTCCAAAATTTCAGCCATAAGCGATGAACCGAACAAAAAACCGCAAGCCTGTCTGCGGCCCGCAGTCCAATGAGCGGAATTAGGATTATTATAAACCCTCCCGGATGGAACGTCAACTATTTGCTAGTAAAAAGGTGAATTTTCATGATTGAATTGTCTATTTTTTAACAAAAATGGGGTGATATTAAAAATCGGAGGATACGCGGCGAGAAACTTTACACTTTGTTCACCCTTGACATCGAAACCAATTTATAATATAAGTATAAAAAAGTGTCCGCAGGCGATGAGGGAAAATCGCGGGGCCGTTTCCGCGGTTTTCGGCCATGTGCCGTTTGCGCCCGAGACGCTTTGCGCATGAACCTATGGGAAAGGAATGGACACAATGGCAAATCGGGTTTTGGTGGTGGAGGACGACAATAACATTGCCGAGCTCCTGCGCCTTTATTTGGAAAAGGAGGGCTTCGAGGTGAAGCTCGCCGGAGACGGCGGCACAGGCGTGGCCGAGGCGGAACGGTTTTCTCCCCACCTGGTCATTTTGGATATTATGCTGCCGGTTCTGGACGGCTGGGGCGTTTGCAGGGAGATCCGAAAGAACGCCAAGGTGCCGATCATCATGCTGACGGCAAAGGGCGAGACCTTCGATAAGGTGAGCGGCCTGGAGATGGGGGCGGACGACTATATTGTCAAGCCCTTTGAGCCGAAGGAGCTGATTGCCCGGATCCATGCCGTTATGCGGCGGTATGGGGAGGAGGAAACCAGCCGGAAGCAGCTTTCCTTTGAGAAGCTGGTGATCAATCTGGACGCTTATGAGCTGCTTGTGGACGGGAAAAAGGTGGAAACGCCGCCGAAAGAGATGGAGCTTTTGTTCCATCTGGCCTCCTCGCCCAACCGGGTGTATACCCGGAATCAGCTGCTGGACGAGGTTTGGGGGTTTGACTATTTTGGGGATTCAAGAACGGTGGACGTCCATGTCAAGCGCCTGCGGGAGAAGTTGGAGGGGGTCAGCGACCAGTGGGCCCTGAAAACCGTATGGGGCGTCGGGTATAAATTTGAAGTGCAGCAGCCATAATGAAAAGCGTTTATTTAAAAAACTTTATTATACTGGCCGGCCTGCTTCTCATCAGCTTCCTGATCTTTGGTATCGCGTTTTCGGCGATCCTGCGGGATCGGACAATTTCGGAAAAGCGGGATACCCTGTACAGTAACGCGACCGTCTTTGCCCGTAACGCGGAAAGCCATATGGCGCAAGGGTCCATTGCCGTTTTGGATAAGGCCACGGGACGCATTTACGAAAAAACCACGGAACTGACCGACGAAATCATGTGGCAATACGCCAATATCGTGGCCGTCCTTTCCGGCAACAATGTGCTGGTATGCGACGGTGCGGGCTATGTTATCCTGTCCTCCGGCGGCAAGGACAGTCCGGAGCTGGAACGGCAGCTTAGCACCGCCGTTCTGGATACGATCGACCAGGCGGGCGAATACAACGGCATGGGGACCCTGGGCGGATTCTACGGCACCACGTACTATGTGGTCGGCCTTCCCATTCAGGATCGCCTGACCGGCGCGGCCATCGGCTATGTATTTGTTTCTGCGGACGCGTCGTCGGCCCTACAGACGTGGCGCGCCTTCGCCACCATGTTTGTGGTGTTGGCCGTTATCGTCATGACGGTGGCCATCGGGCTGGCCCTGGTTACGGCCCACAGGCAGGCGGCGCCGCTGCGGGAAATGGCGTCTGTAGCAAACGACTTTGCCCATGGGGACTATTCCCGGCGGGTCACAAGCCGGGGCAGGGTCGACGAAATCGGGGAGCTGACCTTCGCCTTTAACGCCATGGCGGATCACTTGGAGCAGTCGGAGTCTATGCGGCAGGAGTTTGTGGCAAACGTATCCCATGAATTAAAAACGCCCATGACCACGATCACCGGCTTCGCCGAGGGGATTTTGGACGGCACCATCCCGCCGGAGCGGCAGAACGAGTATTTGCAGGTCATTGCCTCCGAGACAAAGCGGCTCAGCCGCCTTGTGCGGCGGATGTTGGAAATATCCACGATCCAGTCAATGGAAACGAGGCCGGAGGGCAGCTTTGACGTGTCTGAAACCCTCCGCCGGACACTTTTGAGCCTGGAGCGGAAAATCAACGACAAGCAGCTGGAGGTGAACGCCCAGCTGCCGGAAGAGCCTGTCGTCGTTTGCGGAGACGAAGACGCCATTGTACAGGTCGTCTATAATTTGCTGGACAATGCCATCAAATTTTCCGACCCGGGTACGGAGCTGGGCCTGGAACTCTGGAACCCCAGCGGCAAGGTTTTCGTAACGGTGAAAAACCGGGGGCAAACGATTCCGCCGGAGGAACTGGCTCAGATTTTCGACCGGTTCCACAAGACCGACAAGGCTAGAAGCAGCGATAAGGACGGGGTGGGCCTGGGGCTGTATATCGTAAAAACCATCTTAAACCGCCATGGCGAGGATATTTTTGTAAAAAGCGATCTGGGCTGGACGGAATTTACCTTTACCCTGACGCCGAGGGCGAAGAAAAAGTGACCTACAGGTTCTGAGAATAAATGACCTTGGGAGGCGTTTGCATGGAAAACGAGAATCAATGGATTCCTGAAGAAAACAACGGATACGCGAAAGAGGCCGAGCCGGAGCGGGTATCCGTTCAGGAAGGCCATGTATTGCCGCCGGATACCGAAGATCTGTCCGCGCACACCCTCCAGGCGCCGCCGGCGGCGGATTCTCAAGCGCAAGAAAATAGCGGTGCAGATGCGGGCAGCTGGAGTGCGGCGCGTGTTCCGGAGGAATGGGCGGCGCCTTTTCAGGAAAACGGGCCGGAGGGGGCGGGGACGCGGCGGACGCCGCCGATGCGTCCCGCCGGGCGTCCTGGGAGAAGCGGCGATGGGATTATGGCCGCCGTGCTGATCGGTGTGGCAATGGCGGCAATTGTCCTTGTTACCCTGGTGGTCTCCCAGCTGGGCGGATATAATCTGGCAAATTCTGAGAACGCGGCGGCATCGCCCGGCCTGTGGCTGCCCCTGCCGGGCGAGGGGGAAGCGGCGGCCGAGCCGACCGCGACTAAGGGCACTACGATTCCCGCCTATGCCCCGGGGGATGGAACGACAATGGAGATTTCGGCGGCGCCAGAAGGCGGTCCGCTGACGCTGACGGAGATTTATAAAAAATGCGCGCCGTCCATTGTGGCGGTGGAGGTGACTACCGCCGAGGGAATCGGCGCGGGAACCGGCATTATCCTGTCCCACAACGGTTATATTCTTACAAACGAGCATGTGGTGGCGGGGGGGAAGCAGGCAGCAATCATCCTGCAGGACGGCACCGAATACGACGGCGCCCTTGTGGGCGTGGATACCCAAAGCGATCTGGCGGTGCTCAAGATCGAGGCCGCAGGACTGACGCCCGCGGAATTTGGTGATTCCGGCGCCCTTGAGATCGGTGAGGAGGTGGCCGCGATCGGCAATCCTCTTGGACAAAATTTTTCCCTCTCCAATGGAATCGTTTCCGCGCTGAACCGGGATGTGGATTACGACGGCTTTTCCATGCGTATGATCCAGACAAACGCCGCCATTAACGAGGGGAATTCCGGCGGTGCGCTCCTGAACATGTACGGACAGGTGGTGGGTATTACCAACATGAAGCTCATGTCCTATTACTCCACCGTGGAGGGGATGGCCTTTGCGATTCCCACAAAGGAAGCCCAGCCGATTGTCAACCTGCTCCTGGCCCAAGGTGTTGTGACCGGAAGGCCCTCCATCGGCATCACCGTCCGGAACCTGAGCGAGGCGGAAAAGACAGTTTACGGGCTGGACGGCGGCGTCTATGTGATCAGTGTCCATAAAGCGGCAGACGCGTATGAAAAGCTGGAAGCGGGTGATGTTATAACGGCGGTGAGCGGCACGCCGGTAGCCAACACCGATGCGCTGAGCAAGATCAAAAACAGCTACGCCGTCGGGGATGTGCTGAGCCTTGCGGTTTTCCGGGACGGTGAGACGCTGGAAATAACCGTACTTCTGGCGGATACAAACGATTTGGCCTAACCGCGGCCTTGTGGAACACCCCGGCCGCCGGGCGGGCCGCCGCACCCTGCGTCCAATTGGCGCATAGAATATGGCGCGGAGCTTTTTCATACTTCAGGAAAGGGAGCTATTCTATGGCCAATCATTATTATGACGGATATTACGGCTACGAGTATCGCGACGCGAATCACGCTTACGACGATGGCTTTAACCGCGGCTGTGAAACCGCCGCGCTGGCCGCTTTGGAAATCGGCCTGGCTGGACGGAACCAACGGCCCAAGCGCAGCAGCCACAATTATTATGAGGACAATTACAATGGCAGCGGAAACGGCGTGGTTGTCTTTGACAACGGCGGCGAGCGCATGAATATTTACCGCAATCAGGCGCTGCGGGCCGCGCAGCGCGGCAGAGCGCGCGGCGGCGAATACCGGAATGCCGGATATGGGGAAGAACGTGTCGGCAATGCAAGGCCCGGCGGCGGCGAATACCGGAATGCCGGTTATGGGGAAGAACGTGTCGGCAATGTAAGATCCGGCTGCTCTTCCGACTGCCGCAGCGGCATCTATTTTTAAGTCCGGCGCCGGGTACGCTTCCGCGTACCCGGCGTTTTTTCGGCTGTGCGCACGGGACGCCCCAGCATTTTTTATCATTTCCCGGGATTTCGGCATAGATTTTTCACGGAAGCTGTGGTATAATCTACAAGGTTCATATTTGTGGAGGCAAACGGGAGTGATATGCAATGACGTTTCGGAAAACTGAAGAAAGCGAGAAGCCCAAAGAGAAGCGGTGGGCGGGTCGGCAAATTTCATTTTTTCTTATCCTGTTCTCCTGCCTGATCTTTCTGGCAATGACCGGCGTCATCGCCTGGAATAGCTACCGGTTGTACCAGGAATCTTATAAACGCTACAGTGGGGATCTCTGCACCGCCAGCAACGCGGAAATTGCTTACGCGATCGACGGGGACCTGGTCGAGCGTTTTGCCCAAACGCTCACGGTGGATGACGAATATGAAAAATTCGCGCAGGGGCTGACCGAGACGTATAATAAGATAGAAGATATCAAATACCTATACATATTGTTTGACAACGGCGTACCGGGCATGTACACATATATTTACGACGCCACCCACAGCCAGGAGTTCCCCGGAGAAGCGTACGCGCTGGGCCGGAACGAGACCGTTGAGGAGTACCTGGAGGCTGCGGAGGTGCTCGCTACCGGCCAGACCATGACGGAGGCCGCCTACTACAACAGCACCTATGGCGAGCTGTATTATGCCTATGCGCCGATCTTCAATTCCGACGGTGAGGTAGTGGCGTTTTTAGGCACGGATATCAATATTGAGCCGATGCACGCGCGTATGCGGCAGTATGCAGCAAACATCACAATCGTCGTATTCCTCGCCTTTGTCTGCTTCCTGCTGATCTACATGTTTATGACAAGGGAGATCCTTGCAAAGCCTATGCGGTGGATCACGGATAGTGCGGTTCGGCTTTCCAGGGGCGATCTGAACCTGAATCTGCCGGACAGTATCCGAACGCGGCGCGACGAAATCGGTCAGATGGGCGCGGCGTTTGAAAACGTGGCCCACAGCGTCTCCGGCGTCATGAGCGATATCGACAGGCTGTCTCACGCGGTACGCAGCGGGTACCTGCGGCGGCGGGCCGCCTCCGACAAATACGAGGGCGAATATCACCATATCATCGTCGGCATTAACAAGACCATGGACGCGCAATGCAGGCACTTCGACAACTTGGAGGAGTCCGTGGCATTTTTTGGCGGGCCGGACCGCAGCCTGCTGTACGGCAATCTGATTATGCTGAATTTTCTGGAGCGTCACGGGCTGGACGCGGACGACCAGGCGTTGCTTACCAAAATCGTCTTTGCAAACGCCGACGGCGAAACGAAAGATCGGATCAGGGAATTCCTGCGGCTTCCCGGAACCGAGCCCTTCCTGGGCGAGCTTTGCCTAGCCGGCGCGGAAGGGGCCGGCGAATACTTTTACACCATGTCCATTTCCCATATTGACGGGACGGACGATGAGGCGCACTCCGGCGATGGCGGCACGGGCATTATTCTCCTGCTGTCCGACGTTACCCCGCTGATTCGCGCAAGGAAGGGCGCGGAGCAGGCCAGCCAGGCAAAAAGCGAGTTTTTGTCCCGCATGAGCCACGAAATGCGGACGCCGATGAACGCCATCATCGGCATGACCAATATCGCCAAAAGCTCCGACGATCCGGAAAAAAAGGAATACTGCCTCGACAAAATCCAAAACGCCTCCAGCCATTTGCTGGGTGTGATCAACGACATCCTGGACATGTCAAAGATCGAAGCAAATAAATTCGAGCTGTCCTGCTGTGAATTCAGCTTTGAAAAAATGCTGATCAATGTCACCAACGTGGTGAATTTCAAGGCCGAGGAAAAGGAACTGAGCCTGTTTGTTAACATGGCCCAGGATATCCCGCCGATGCTGTACGGGGACGAGTTGCGTCTGTCCCAAATCATCACAAATCTGTTCAGCAACGCAATCAAATTTACCCCCGCGGGCGGTATGATCACACTGAATGCCGCGAAAACCGGCGAGCAGGAGGGCGTATGCACCCTGCGCCTTGAGGTGATCGACAGCGGGATCGGGATTTCGAAGGAGCACCAGACCAGGCTTTTCCATTCGTTTGAACAGGCCGACGGCGGGATTGCCAGGCAATACGGCGGCACAGGGCTGGGCCTTGCCATCTGCAAAAAAATCGTGGAGCTGATGGGTGGTGAAATCTGGGTCGAATCGGAGCCGGGGAAGGGCTCGAAATTTTCCTTTACCGTGCGTCTGAAAAAGGGAGAAGACCAGCCCGCGCCCAAGACTTCTCTGATTAACCGGGAAAATCTGCGGATCCTGGCGGTAGATGACTCTGCGGATGTTCGGGCGTATTTCAGGCATATCATGCAAAGCTTCCGGCTGCCCTGCGACGTAGCGGCGGACGGCAGTGAAGCCCTTGAGCTGATCAGAAGCGCGGGAGATAGGCCATACAATATCATTTTTGTTGACTGGATGATGCCCGACATCAACGGCGTGGAGCTGACAAAGCGGATCAAGGAGATTATGCGGGAAAACGCGGTAATCATCATGATCTCGGTGGCGGATTGGAGCACCATTGAGGCGGAGGCCACCCGGGCCGGTGTCTCCCGCTTCATTTCCAAGCCCCTGTTCCCTTCTGTCCTGATGAACACGATTAATGAAATCCTCGGCAATGTAAAAATCAAAAAGCGCGCGCAGGAGACGCAGGCGCGGCACACGTTCCAAAGCCGCACCATCCTGCTTGCCGAGGATGTAGATATCAACCGGGAGATTCTATTTGCGCTGCTGGACGATACCGGCATAGACATTGAGGCTGCGCAAAACGGCGAGGAGGCAGTTCGGCTGTTCCGGGAAAACCCGCAACGATACAGCCTGATCCTAATGGATATACAAATGCCAAAAATGGATGGCTATGAAGCGACCAGGCGCATTCGCGCGCTGGAGACCCCGGAGGCCGGGAGCGTCCCCATCGTGGCCATGACGGCAAATGTCTTCCGTGAGGATGTGGAAAGATGCCTTGCTGCAGGCATGAACGCACATGTTGGAAAACCTATTGATCAGGAGGAATTATTTAACATGCTGGAAAAATACCTTACCCCCGAAAGCGATGCGCAGGCGTCCGGTGCGGCGGGCGCAAAGGCCGACGCGGAGAATGACGGCGGCAAAGCCAACCTTCCGGTCATTGACCCGCAGGATGGTATGAGGCGGCTCATGAACAACGAGAAGCTGTATCACAAGCTTCTGAACAATTTTCTGAACGGAAATACGGTCAGCGACCTGTTTGAAAGCCTGGAGGCCGGGGACGCGGAAAAGCTTCGGCTGTCCGCCCATTCATTAAAGGGCGTGTCCGCCAATTTGGGCCTCCCCGCCCTGAATGCCATTTCCGCGCAAATTGAAGCGCTGGCCAAGGAAGGACAGCCCGCCGGGCACCTGGAGCAGGCGCTGCGGGAGACTTCGGACGTAACCGCCGCGGCAATCAGCGAGCTGCTCGCGGGCGCGGGAAAATAAACCTGCCGCTTCAAGCGGCGTGGGGAATGGAGCGGAGTGTTTTTCGCGCCATTCCCGCGCTTTCCCTTCTTCCGGCCCTGTGTGATTTCACGCAAAACCCATTGTGTTTTTTTATTGGCCATGGTATACTTTATTTGGCAAAATAACGGCAGGCCAATTCTGGTACGAAGGGGCTGAAAACTATGCAAAACCCGGCGGTTCCGGCTGACAACGACAGTTCGCATATATTGGAGCTTATCCTAAACGGGATGGACTCCAATCTCTATGTTTCCGATATCGAAACCGACGAGATTCTGTTTATAAACGAAAAAATGAAGAAAACTTTTGGCATAACGGAAAATGCGCTTGGGAAAAAATGTTGGGAGATTTTTCAGAACGGCTTCTCCCAGCGCTGCGGCTTTTGTCCGGTCAAGGAGCTTCTTCAGGATATGGATACGCCCGTCGTTTGGGAAGAACTCAATACCGTCACCAAGCGGCATTACCGCAATACGGACACCATCATCCAGTGGACGGACGGCAAAAAGGTTCATTTGCAGGATTCCGTGGACATTCATGACCTGAAGCTGGCGGAGGCCGGGCTGCGCCGCCGTCTGGAGCAGCAAAAGGACATGAGCGACATTGCGCAGCACTTCCATAGGGGCGGCGATTCCAAGGCGCTGATCAAAGACGCCCTAACAAGCGCACTGTCGATTACGGGCGCCGACCTGGCCGTAATCGCGGAGGATATGCCCGATACCCAAAGCTTTCTATACAAGTTCTGCCAGAGCCGGGACGGTGACAGCGCGCAGGCGGACGCCGACTTGCGGGAGGGCGACCGTATTTTTTACGGGGATCACCGGCAGGCATACGACGCGCTACTGAAGGGCGAAAGCATCACAGGCGCGGAGGCGGAGCTAGGGTGGACAGGGCGCGGCGCCATGCGGCACTTGCTTATCCCCCTCTATGCGCAGGATACGTTTTGGGGCATTTTGCGTCTGTCGTCCCTTGATCTGTCCGGTGACTGGGGCGAAAGCGACCTACATATGGCCAAGCTGTTGGGCAGCATGCTGTCCGTCGGCATCATGCGGAAAAAAGCGGAGGGGAATCGGTTTGCGATTGAGCAGCGGCTCCACCTGGTCATGGACAATGTCCCCATAGCAATTTACTGGAAAGATAAGGATTGTGTGCTGCAAGGCGGCAATTCCTACTTTGCCGAAATCATGGGGCGCCCGTTGGAGGACATGATTGGGAAAACGGATGCTGACCTGCTGGAAGCGGCGTTTGCCAAAAGGAATGAAGCCCACGACAAGGTGGTCCTGGAAACGGGAGATGTCTCCAAGCTGGAATGCCTGTTCCCGATTTCCGGCAGGGAAATATGGATTCGCACAATTAAGGCCCCCCTTCGAGACGAGATGGGCAGCCTGACCGGGATTGTGGGCATATTTGAAGATATTACGGAAAAGAAACAAACCGACCATCAGCTGAAGCTGATGTCAACAATCGTTAACAATTTTCCACAATATATAATCAATACTGACCAGGAAGGACATTTTGAATTCTTTAATCCCGCCACAGTCGAAATTAGCGGATATTCCAGAGAGGAGCTTTTGGCGGGCGGCGTGAATCTTTTGCTCGGAGAGGCGAACATGAAGCTGTTTCGGGAGCAGTATGAGCCGGAATTGATAGAAACCGGCCAGATCCTGTTCGAAATGCCGCTGACTCGGAAAAACGGTGAAATTTGTCATATGGCCTTTTCCACTTTCCTTGTGGAAAGGGAAGGCCTTTCCTCCTATGCCAGCATTGCTACGGATATTACAGCGCGAAAGCAGATGGAGGCCGATCTGATCAAGGAGAAGGAGGCTGCCGAGCAGGCAACCAGCGCCAAGAGTGATTTTCTCTCCCGCATGAGCCACGAAATCAGGACGCCGATGAATGCCATCATCGGGATGACAAACATTGCCAGAGCTGCATCGGATGCGGAAAAGAAGGAGTATTGCCTGGAAAAAATTGCTGACGCCTCCAAGCATTTATTGGGAATCCTGAACGACATTCTGGATATGTCAAAAATTGAGTCGGCGAAGTTTGAGCTGTCCAACGCGGAATTCGATTTGGAAAAAATGCTTCTGGATGCGCTGAATATTGTAAATTTCCAGATAAATGAAAAAAAGCAGCGGCTTCAGGTGGAAATCGACCCCAACCTGCCGACTTATATTATCGGGGATGAGCTGCGGCTCCGGCAGGTCATCACGAACCTGCTGTCCAACGCGGTCAAATTTACGGAAAAGAACGGGACGATTACACTCCGGGCCAAACGGATCGGCGGCACGGAGAATATATCGGAGCTCTTATTCCAAGTGGCGGATACCGGTATCGGCGTAACAAACGAGCAAAAGGCCCGGATTTGGAACGCCTTTGAGCAGGCTGAGGGGAGCAGCAACCGGAAATACGGCGGGACCGGGCTGGGTCTTGCGATCTCCAAGTGGATCGTGAATCTGATGGAGGGGGAGATCTGGCTAGATTCGGAGGTCAACGTCGGATCGACCTTTTCCTTCACGATCAAGGTGGAAAACAGCGAAAGCAGCGCCTTAAAAACCCTTTCGGCGCATATCGACCGGGAGAATTTGCGGGTTCTCGTGGTGGACGACGCCCAGGAAACCCGGGACTATTGCGCAATGGTTCTGAAGCGGTTCGGCATCTCCACCTGCGACGTGGCGGAGGATGGCTTCGCGGCCTTGTCCAAAATCACGGCGAAGCGGGGAACGGGGGAGCAGTACAACCTGATTTTCGTTGACTGGAACATGCCGGTTATGAATGGGATCGAGTTGACCCGCAAGATCAGGGAACTCATTCTGGAAAACCCCATTGTGATTATGATCTCCGTCTCCGAATGGAGCGAAATTGAGAAGGAAGCGCGGGCGGCGGGCGTCAACAAATTCGTATCAAAGCCCCTTCTGCCCTCGACGCTGATGAATGTCATCAACGAGATCAAGGGCATCCCTGTAAAGCCCGAGAGGCCCGCGCGCAAGGCCGCGGATTATCACTTTGACGGCTGTACGATTCTGCTGGCCGAGGACGTGGAGATCAACCGGGAAATCCTGTATACCCTTCTGGAGGATACCGGGGTTCGGCTGGACTACGCGGACACGGGGGCGAAAGCGCTTTCTATGTTCGCCCAGAACGCGGAGAAATATGACGCGATCCTGATGGACATCCACATGCCGGAGATGAACGGCTATGAGGCCACGGAAGCGATTCGAGCCATGGACACGCCCTTGGCGCGGGGAATTCCCATCATCGCCATGACGGCCAGCGCTTTTTCCGAGGATATTGAAAAATGCATGAAGGCCGGAATGAACGCCCACATCCCTAAGCCGGTGGAGATGGACGCCCTGCTCCAAACCCTCAGCGAATACCTGCGGCCGAAAAAGGCAGAAGCATCCGGCGCCGAGTCCGCGCCGACGGACGGGCCGAAGGCGGACGATTATTCCGGATACCTGCCCTACGTCGATGTGGAATCGGGGCTGAAGCGGGTGCTAAACAAGAAAAAATTATATTGGACGCTGCTGAAAAGCTGCAAGGCCAGGGATATCACGGCAACGCTGACGGCGGCCATTGACACGGGCGATTGGGAAGGTGGCGCCCAGTCCGCCCACCACCTGAAGGGCGTCGCGGCGAATCTTTCCTTGAACGAGCTGCTCCGGGTCTCCGCAGAGATGGAGCAGGCAATGCAGAAAGGCGCGCTTCCGGCGCCTGCCGCCTTGCGGGACTTCCGCGAAACCGTAGATGCGACATTAGATGCAATCGACCATCTATTGGCGGCGGAAAAAGGGATATAAGCAAAAAGGGAGAGGCGAAGACATGGCAAAGGCAAAAGAAACCATTCTGGTCGTTGATGATATAGAAATGAATCGGATCATTCTGCGGGAAATCCTGCAGGACACCTACGAGATCGAGGAGGCGGAAAACGGATTTGAGGCCATCTCAAAGATGTTTGACTCCGTAGAGCCGCCGCAGATGGTGCTGTTGGATATCATGATGCCGGAAATGGACGGTTATGAGGTCATCTCAGTGCTGAAAAGCTCGCCCGCAACCGAAAATATCCCGGTGATCTTTATATCGGCAGCCGATGAGGTGGCCAGCGAACTGAAGGGGCTGAAGCTGGGCGCCATTGATTATATTACAAAACCCTTCGAGCCTGAAAGTGTGCGGCTCAGAGTCAACAACTACATGGAGTTAGCCCGCTACCGGGTTCATCTGGAGCAGGAGGTTGAAAGGCGGACCCAGGAGGTCATTCAGACAAAGGAGAGCATGCTCGCGACCCTTGCCCGGGTAATCGAATACCGGGATCTGGAATCCGGACAGCACGTCCAGCGAACCAGCAATCTCACCGCAATTCTGATTAAGCAAATCATGAACGAAGAAAAATACTATGTGCAGCTGCAAAAAGACTACCAAATCATCATATCCGCCGCGCCCATGCATGATATCGGGAAGATCGCGATTCCGGATCGGATCTTGCAAAAGCCCGGCGCACTTACGGATAGTGAGTTTGAAATCATAAAGACGCACACGGTTTTCGGCCGTGACATCATTGAAACCGTAAAAGACATGCTGCCGGAAGCCTACTACCGGCACTGCTGCGATATCTGCCTGCACCATCATGAGCGGTGGGATGGCAGAGGATACCCCACAGGCATTGCCGGCGAGGATATTCCGCTGGCGGCCCGGCTCCTGTCCGTCGTGGACGTTTACGACGCACTGGTCAGCGACCGCGTATATAAGCGCGCCCTCTCTCATGAACAGGCGATGAACATTATACAGGAGAATGCCGGTTCCCAGTTTGATCCCGATATTGTAAAGCATGCTATGCAAATCCATGAGCAATTCAGGGGAGATGAGCCTTGAGTCGTCCTCAGCACACAGTATGAAGGGGAATCATTATGTATCAGACATTATTCGACCGTCTGCCCAGACCGGTAATTGCTATAAGTGCGGGTGACCTGCGCATCCTATACATGAATCCGGACGCAAGGCGGCGTTTCGCCGATGCTGGAGAAGGCTGCACCCTGTCCGAGGCCATACGGCCGGAAACGGACGCAGATCTGGGACGGCTGCGAGACGCCATTTTATCCGCGGGTGCGGTTTCGGATTTTCAGATCCCTCCCGCGGACGGCGGCGCGCCGATCCGGGTTGAAGGCAATTTGGCGGGAGACGAGGAGATCCTGCTGTTCATCAGTCCGGCCCCGGCGGAAAGCGTATCGGAGGCATCCGCCAATTCTGCCCTGCACACATTTCAAACGATCCTCAACAATCTGGAGGTTCCGGTCTATGTAGTGGAGTTCGGCACCCGGCGGATTCTGTTCGCGAACCGTATTTTGACATCAATTTTCGGTGAGAGCCTGGAGGGCAAGCTCTGCTGGAAGGTATTCCAGGGGAAGCGGAAGCCCTGCAAGGACGGCTGCCTTTGCGACGCGGCGGAGTCTGAAGCTGCGGACGGCGGGTCCCGCAGTGGGGAATGCTATATGAAAAAAATTAATAAATGGTTCCACTGCACCTGCAGCCAGGTCGAATGGACGGATGGGAAACCCGCGCACCTGTTTATCAGCCTAGATATGACGGAGCATAAAAAACAGGAAGAGGATCTGCGGTACCACGCCAATTACGATGAAATGACCGGAACCTTTAGCCGGGCCTTCGGCATGAAAATGCTCGGCATACTTATGGAGTCCTGCCAGCTGAGCAAAAACCCGATGACAATTTGCTATTTTGACGTCGACAATTTGAAATACATCAATGACACCTTCGGACACTCCGAGGGCGACAGGCTGATTCGGACCCTGGCGTCTGCGGTGCAGGAGACCATTCGGAGCCGTGATATCTTCGCCCGCGTTGGAGGCGATGAATTTGTCCTTGGCCTTCCATATTGTTCCCTGCAAAACGCCAAACGGGTCCTTGACACAATCAACAAGCAAGTGGCGTCCGTCAATGATTCCGGTGCACTGCCATATAAGGTGTCCTTCAGCGTCGGTATCAGCGAGGTTGATCCGGCGCGGGGCCACACCATTGAAGAAATTGTCCGCCAAGCCGATGCAAATATGTACCGGCAAAAAAGTGGAAACGACGATGCTCATTAGCGCGACCACGGCTACGGGGTGCGCCGGGGCCGTGCGAGGGAACTGAGACAAAATGTATATATGTCACTCACATTGTTTGTATAAATTGCCAATTGCATTCTCTTTCGGGCTGTGGTAATATTTAAGTACAAAGACAATTGAGACAGAAAAGAGCAAACCTGTCGAAAGGCAGGGACGCAAAGTTATGGATCTAAGACCTTAATGGTTATGATCGCCTGACTGCCTGTTTGAAAGAATTATTTAATTTCTTTTGGCAGACAGTTCGCCAGAGGAAATTTTTATTTTCCCGCCTATGCGGCACACAATTGAAATGTCCCGAACACCAAACTGTATCTATAATTGGAAAGGAGTTTTTTACCATGAAAACCGGAAACAGAAAAAGGATTGTGATCATGATTCTTGCTGTCGCAATTGTCGCGTCGATCGTCGGTATTTCTATTATCGCTTCCGGCGGTGTCAGCATTGATACGAGCAGCTCCGATGAAGGCGTCGTATTGGTCAATTATAATAAGTCCTTCACAACCAAGGTAAAGGCGATCGTCAAGAAGGGTGATATCCAATACGTTTACGACATCACTTCAGCCACAACCGCCCTGCCGCTCCAGATGGGCAACGGGGAATACACCATCTCCGTTCACGAGAATGTCAGCGGCGCCAGCTACAACACGGTCAGCACCTCTACTGTTACGGAAACCAACCTTAGCGACCAAGATGTCTATACCTGCTCAATTCAGATGGTAGATTACGAAAACAACATGGGCGTCCTCAGCGGCGTGAACAGCCTGCTGGCAAATGCTTCGAGCGACGCGGAAAAGGTTCAGATCGCGTATGAATATATGACCACCAATTTTAGCTACGACACGGAAAAGGCCGCAAGCGTGCAAAGCGGATATATCCCCAACCTCAGTGAATTTATAAGCGCCGGAAAAGGCATCTGCTACGACTATTCTTCTTTGTTCGCGGCGATTCTTAGGAGCAACGAGATCCCCACGAAGCTGGTTATGGGCTACAGCAACACCGCCAATTCCTACCACGCCTGGAATCAGGTGCTGCTGGACGGACAGTGGATCACCATCGACACCACCTATGACGCGCAGGTTCTCAAGGGCGGCGGAACCCCAAGCATGACAAAGGACAGCGCCAATTTCCAAGTCAGCAAGGTGTATTGATTACACCTGATATACGGCTAATATACGTCGGTATTTTCTAAAAAAAAGAGCCCCGTTTGAATATACCAAACGGGGCCCTTTTTATGGGTAGCGCTAAGGTGTGATTCTGCGGCCCGCCCTGGAGTCCGCGGCAAATCCGCCGGCCTGCGCGGTCGGCTTTTCTTTTTATTTGCAATCTTCGTTCCAATCCATTATAATCAATTCGTATTTATCCCGCAATTGGAGTTGTTGCTATGAATCGCCGCCGCCTTTTGCATCTGGCGCTGAAAATCACATTGCCCGTTCTGATGGGGTATCTGGCCATCGGCATCGCCTTCGGGCTCATGCTGGAGGCAGTTGGATACAATGCCCTTTGGGCTCTTTTTATGAGCGTGACCATCTTCGCCGGTTCCGGGCAGTTTATGGGCGTGGAGCTGCTCGCCTCCGGCGTATCCTTCGCCGAGGTGGCGATGGTTACGCTGCTGATCAATTTCCGCCACCTGGTGTACGGCCTTTCCATGCTGGAAAAATTCCGGGGTATGGGTAAGCGGAAGCCTTATATGATTTTCTCCCTGACAGACGAAACCTACGCGCTGCTCAGCGGTGAGGTGGGGCTTGCGCCTGGGCCGGATCGGAACAGGCTGTATTTCATGATTGCGGTACTGGATCAGCTGTACTGGATCACAGGCTCCGTAATCGGCAGCGCGGCCGGGGCGCTCCTGACGTTTGATACCACCGGTGTGGAGTTTGCCATGACTGCCCTGTTTTTGGTGCTGGCCATTGAGCAGTGGAAAACCTATCCTACCCATCTGCCCGCCCTTTTAGGTGCAGGCTGTACCCTGGCGGCGCTGCTTTTGTTCGGGGCGGACAATATGCTGCTGCCCGCCCTTTGTGTAATTGTATTGGTGCTGCTGGCCCTCCGGACAAGGCTGGAGGGTGCCGCTTCCCGCGCGCCGGAGGCGGCACAGGAGCAGGAAAGGGCGGCGGCTGGAGAAATGGATAATCCAGGAGGAGGCCTATGACGCTGACGACGACACAAGCCATCATCTCCATCCTCATTATGGCGGGGGTGACATTTTTAACCCGGGCGCTGCCCTTTCTGCTCTTTGACCGGGGAAGCGGTCCTCCAAAAATCGTGCTGTATCTGGGAAAATGGCTTCCCCCGGCGGTGATCGCCATGCTGGTGGTCTATTGCCTGCGAACCGTGAATCCGCTGGTCGGCAGCCGGGGCATCCCGGAGCTTTTGGCGATTTGCGCAGTCATTGCCTTACACCTGTGGAAACGGAACAACCTGCTCTCCATTTTCGGCGGTACGATCCTGTATATGATACTGGTGCAGGCGGTTTTTATATAGCGTTGGGATTTCAACGGGAGGGAAACCATGCGGCACCCGTGATACAGCCGATCAGGTGGGAAAAATCCTCGGCCAGCCATCCACGGCAGGTTCTCGGGCAGGTCTATTATAGCATATTGACAGGAGTGATCGGATTGGGACAACAGGAATTATATGAAAAGCTGCGCAATATCGCCAACAACCCGGAGCGCTTCAGCGGCTTCAATCAAATTCTGCTTACCAGCGTCAGCGAAGGCAGGGTGGAGGGTGAGCTTGCCGACACAATCGCCACACAGAACCCCTTGGGCGGCGTCCATGGCGGTGCGCTCTATACTTTGGCCGACACGGCGGCCGGGCTTGCCGTTGCCACCAATGGCCGGGCAAACGTCACCCTGGACAGCAACCTGCACTTCCTCCGGCCGCCCCGCCCCGGCAAGGTGTACTGCACTGCCGTCGTCAGAAAGCGGGGCAGGAATATCGACGTATGCGACGTGTCTCTCCGGGACAGCGAGGACCGGGAGGTCGCCATCGGCACCTTTACATTCAGTAAGGTAGACAGAGACTTATAACGCGCAAGCTTTCGGACAGACCTAATCAAGGCCCGCTGACGCTTCAGCGGGCCTTTGGCTTGAAATATCCTTGGCTTAAAACGCCTTTTTCCATTATTTTTGCATATTTCCCGTGCTTTTATTCAAAAACACGGGGTTCGCCGCCAAATTACAACAAAATTCTCCCGTCGGTATGTCTTATGATAAGGATGTACATTACGTTATGTAAATTTGGGACATGCGGCGGGCAAGGCGAAGCGACCCGTTGGCGCCGCGCCCGAAGCGCGCCATGAATGGAGGGTATTATGCGGATTTTAGACACGGTTTGCACGATTATGGGAATGCGCGCCTACGCGTTTCCCCGGAATATGACGAAAGCTTATGTAAAGCGACTTCTACATATTTTAGAGCATGAGCTGCGCAAGGATATTCAAAACGGCTATTACATTTTTCAAACGGGCATGGACATGGGCGCGGACATTTGGTGCGCCGGACTGATCTGTACTCTGAGGGAGGAATTCCCCAACATTCGGCTCCACTGCTTTTTACCCTGCGAGACTCAGGCCAATCATTGGACGGAGCTGTGGCGGGAGTGGTATTTCGACGTTCTGGCCCGGGCGGACGAGGTTTATTGCCTGGAGCGGTACTACAGCAGGGGCTGCACGGAGCGGCGGAACATCGAAATGCTGGCCCGGTCGGGGAAGCTGATCCTGCTGTACGACAGGGCCCCCAGCGGCGGCATGCGCCGCGCACAGGACTACGCGGCGCGCCGGAAGCTGGAGACGGCCAGCCTCTCTCCTGCCCGCCGGAAGGATGGAACGGCGGATGGAGACGCGCCGGACTACAGAAGCGCCCAGATCAGCTCTGCGTGCCTGGAGGGGTTGTCAATGGGCATATCGGCGATCAAAAGAGCTTGATCGTACAGAAGGGCGGCCAGCTTCGCGGCCTTGTCCCTGTCCGACTCGTAGGCCTCCTTTAGGAGCTGAAAAGCCCGGTGTCCGGCGTTCAGCTCCAGAACCCGCTCGGCCTTGAGTCCGCCGCCGTCGCCCTGGGCGCGTGCCAGGGCCGCGAAATACTTCTCCATCTCCAGGGAAACGCCGCCTTGGGTGGTCAGGCAGACGGGATGGCTTTTCAGCTTGCCGGAAATTTTGACGGCCTTAACCTCGTCGCCCAGTGTCTCGGCGACGAAATCCAAAAGGGGCTTGTATTCCTCCGTCAGCTTCTCCCGCTCCTCTTGGCCACCCAAATCCAAATCTTCATCGTTGACGGATTTAAAAGGCTTCTCCATATAGCTTTGGAGGGCCTGCACGACAAACTCGTCCGCCTCGTCGGTCATGTACAGGATGTCGAAGCCGGCGTCCCGCACAAGCTCGGTCTGGGGCAGACAGCCGATCTTGCGGATATTTTCGCCGCAGGCGTAGTAGATGTCTGCCTGCTCCGGCGACATGGCCTCCACATAGGTTTTGAGGGAGATGAGCCGTTCCTCCTTGGCGGAATAGAACAGAAGCAGCTCGGACAACAGGTCCTTTTTCATGCCGAAATCCTGGACGACGCCGTATTTCAGCTGCCGTCCGAAGGCGGAATAGAAGGCGTCGTACTTCTCCGGCTCTTTGTCCATCAGGCGACTCAACTCCGCCTTGATCTTCTTTTCGAGGCTGGCGGCGATGGTCTTCAGCTGCCTGTCGTGCTGGAGCATTTCCCTTGAAATGTTGAGGGACAGATCCTGAGAGTCCACAATGCCACGGACGAAACGAAAATAATTGGGCAGCAGCGCCTCGCAGTGCTCCATGATCATGACGCCGCTGGCGTACAGCTGTAAGCCGGCCTGAAAATCCCGGTTGTAATAGTCGTGGGGGGCGTTTGCGGGGATGAACAGCATGGCTTTGTAGCTGACCGCCGTCCCCTCGGCGCTAACCCGCAGGACGGACACCGGATCCTGGGTGTCATAGTATTTTTCCTTATAATAGGAAAAGCATTCCTCATCTCCGACCTCGGCCTTGCTCCGCTGCCAGATGGGGACCATGCTGTTGACGGGCTCCGCCCCGTCGCCCAGAAGGATGGGGTACCGGATATAGTCGGAGTATTTTTTGATAATCTGGCGGAGGGAATGCTCGTCCAGATACTCGCCGTAATACGTGTCCTCGGTGTCCGGTTTCAGCTCCATGCTTACGTCAGTGCCCGGCGTTTCCTTTTCGCAGGGTCGAATGGTATAGCCGTCCGCCCCGGAGGAGGTCCAGCGGTTGGCTTGTGCCTCGCCGTAGGCCCGGGAAACCACGGTTACCTTATCCGCGACCATGAAGGCGGAATAGAAGCCCACGCCGAACTGGCCGATTACGTCTACCGCGTCCCCGGCCTTGTCCGCGTCCAGCTCCTCCTTGAACCGGAGGGAGCCGCTTTGGGCGATCACGCCCAGATTCGACTCAAGTTCCTGCGCAGTCATGCCGATCCCATTGTCGGATATGGTCAGGAGCCGCTTTTCCGGATCCACGATGATCCGGATCTTAAAGTCCTCCCGGTTTAGCCCTACCTTATCGTCCGTCAGGGACAGGTAGGCCAGCTTGTCCATGGCGTCGCTGGCGTTGGAGATGATTTCACGCAGAAAGATTTCCTTGTGGGTGTAGATGGAATTGATCATGAGATCCAAAAGCCGCTTGCTTTCCGCCTTAAACTGTTTCTTTGACAATGTAAAAAACCCTCCGTTCCTTTCCGCGCCTACCGGCAGGGATGGCGCGGCTTTTGCCCCCCGCCAAAGGCAGGGGGCGATGCTTTTTTCTGTATTATACCATAATTTATAAGATTTACAAGTCCGGATTCCAGATCACGAGGATGCGTGGTTTATTCGGAAAGCGCTTGAATTTTCTCGCTGGACAGCGCATGCAGGGTGGGGTATCATGTCAATCGCGCCATAATAGCCCATCCTGCATCAAAAAATCGGGCATTGTTCATATGTATGCTTGCCGTGTGAAAAATGAAGTTTTTACTTGACAATCACCCCCAAGATTCGTATAATATCTAAAGTGCCCTTGAAGGCCCAAATAAGAGGCGCGCCGAGCGCCGTCCGTGACCCAGTAGCTCAGTCGGCAGAGCACCTGCCTTTTAAGCAGGGTGTCCGGAGTTCGAATCTCCGCTGGGTCACCA
>Ga0153972_1000034_pt1 | contig 38281 bp, 40 predicted proteins | sample TSGA056MetaG_FD_104732 | JGI IMG/M metagenome (GOLD analysis project Ga0153972, IMG submission 104732) | Attine ant fungus gardens microbial communities from Georgia, USA - TSGA056 MetaG | ecosystem: Host-associated > Fungi > Mycelium > Unclassified | place: USA: Georgia, George L Smith State...
CACCAGTTGGAGGCTTTACACAAAACTCGGGATGGTCTTGCTACGAGACTAACTTGCCATTCTCCATTTGAAAGGTTCGCGTGCACAGTGTGGAAATATCTTCGAGATTATGGCTTGCAAGTAGTATCGTAGTTCCTCTTTGATTTAATGAATGAAGTAATGTGCGAATGCTCTCAACGCTTTCTGCATCTAGCCCGCGTGTTGGTTCGTCAAGCACAAGCAATTCAGGAGATTCCATTATTGCCTGAGCAATCGCCAATTTTTGTTTCATTCCCAATGAATATGCTTTAACTTTTCGTTGGTCATCAGGGTCTAGTAGAACCGAATTTATAGCTTCCCGAATATCTTGGTCGGTTATTTTATTACGTATGCTTGCTAAATATCGAAGGTTATCCAATCCGGTCAAATCATTGAGAAAAGCAGGATTTTCTATAACCACACCCTTCGTCGTAGGACTTGAGTAGGTAATACTACCCGACGGCAAATAAAGCAGACCTGAAATCGCACGTAACAGCATTGTTTTCCCAGAACCGTTCGGGCCAAGGAAACCACAAACGTCTCCTTTTTTAATCGTTAAGTTAATATTGGATAACACGGTCTTATTCTTGATGGTCTTTGTTAATTGATTAATTTCAATAAGTTTCATGTTCAATCCTTTTCGGCTAAATTATACGATTTCGCGCTCTGAACTGTCAAAGGAATAGACGAAATCTTTGGATTTTATACCCTTATAAACAGCAATATTCATTGCGATGCCTATTACAATCCAATATACAATTGCGATAAGTATTCTCTCAAAATTGTAGTATGTTTCAGGTTTTGCGAAGACGTATTCGAGAAAGGTATTATGATGCGGCAGAAGTTGCAGGAGAAACGAATCTTCAAACCAGTAGTTGGCTTTAATCATTACCAATAATACAAAATCCATAGCAATCGCTATGCCTGCCGCTACGGTAATATTTCCAATATGACAATCAGCATATAGGATAATATGCGCAAAAAAGAGATAGTATAGGAATATCAAAAGCTGAACGCAAACTAAAATGGAAGCCATCTCGAGCATTGTTTTCGGACTGACAAACAGAAGTCGTTGTATTATGGAGGTAAGTGAAAATGTATTCAGATTAAGTGAGTGCGGCAGGTATGAAAGTATAAAAATTATACTGCTTACAATGATTTCTACCAAGCGATATAAAAATGTGAAAATGAATAATTCTTTTTCTTTATATATAAAATAGGATTTTCTGTCCGTTGATCGCGTCATAGTAAATTCGGTAAACTTACTTTCGCAAAAAAAACTCACTGACTCAATAATGAATGCTGGTAAGAAAAATAAATGTATATAGAAGTACGTGTTGAATTGATAAGTAAGAATATCTGCAAGTGATGTTGATTCCGTCATATTTCTTTCAAATATCTGTTTTTGAAATAGCAGATTGAATATACAAATTAAAAATAATGGTATGAGAAATACCTTTGGGCGAAGCCAAATTCTTTTAATAACCCCCCTCATTACAGAATCTCCTTTTTATCTCGCCGAAAGCAAAAAAATAGCAATAAGCAACTGGTAATGAGTATTATGCCCCATCCAAGCGATATTGTCGAAATGGAACTATAGTTTCTTTGAAACGGTACAAAGAGAGGTATAGGATCAATATTGGAGAAAAAATTAAATTGCGAAATTAAAACACAGAACATATAGATAGCAAACGGTATTGTAATAACTTGTCTTTTTTTCTTGGCGATAAATGAAGTCGCTGCGAGCAAAAGATAAAAAACTGCTGCTGTAATGACGTTGAGCATAAAAAGGATTCCTATATATTTAAAAGGATGATATGGATAGTAATAGGAAAATGCCCCAGTAGGACTATAACTTACAATTGTGTCCGCAATATTGCTGGGAAATATTAACAAGCAAAGCGCAAACCAACTTATAATACAACAGGCGATTACCACACACGCTGAAAGGACTCCGACTCCGATTTTTATCGTTAGGTATTTATAAACAGATGCGCGCGTTGTGACTGAGTAGATGAAGGTGCTTTTTCTTTCTGAAAACATTGTTGGAAGATATGAGATGCAGATTAAAATTGGGAATAGCGCCCTATAAAAACTAGCTTCAGAAAGTGCGAGGCAATATAGAAATGCCTCATAAGCGGATATAGCTGCTGGTTCGTTCCATTTCGTATCCATCGAATACGACACTATACCGCCAATACCACACAGGACTCCAAAAACAACGGTAATCCAGAATTTGTAGCTAAATGCGCGGCGAAGCTCATATTTAATCATAAAACGACCTCTTGTAACTTTTTTCTAATGGGTGGCCGTAATAGATAGCCACCCATTAGTCGGCTAGTATTTAAGAAATGTTATCAGCACTAAAGCGAATGCCGACAGTTGTATTTCCCCATGTAAACAGGTCAGAGCTGATTTCACATCTATACTCATAGCCCACAGTTGTTGTTGAGGGTTCAGTTACATGTATTAGCTTCTTGAGAGGCAGCTTGCGTGCCCACGCCGAACGCGACGCATTGTTAGAATTAATTAAACGCGTATCAAAATTTCTGTCGTTAGACTTGGATGTAGCTTTGAATGATGCACAGTACTATGTTGGTTTCTACTTCTTTTAACATATTTCAACTTATGTGATGTCGGCAGTATATCATAGCAAAAATATATTGGTCAATTTATTTTTGAATAAAAAAATAAATTTGTTATTTTTTTCCTTCAAAAATTTTTTTAGTAGGATATATCTTACGAAATTACCTTTACCTTGTATTAAATCAACCCCAAGATGATAGTATTGGCTTGATACTACATCAAGAAATGCTTCGTGCTCAACCATCAACGAAATATAATACTCGTCTTCGTCAACAATAGTGTCCGGCAGTATTATGTGGAGCCACTTGGAAACAGCGGAATAAAAAATAGAAAAAACAGCATCATACCTATAGCTCATTCTTCTATAATCTTCATTAACCTTTCAAATTGTTCATCCGTCAATTGCCGGTCGGCGATAGCGGTTATCATATTACGCATTGAACCTTTATGCGCTGTATTAAGAACTTCTTTTGTCATTGATTTAGCATAGTCATTTTCTGTAATCGCCGACCAATACAAGTGAGCATGTTTCCTCCTGATTTTTTCTGAATTAACAAAGCCTTTGTCAACTAAATTGCCTATGGTTGTTACCAAGGTAGTATATTTCCAAGTATTATCCGGGATTCGCTCTCCAATCTCTTTTGAAGTAATGGGACCATCAGCATCCCAAAGGACTCTCATAATTTTCATTTGCGCGGCCGATATTTTCACTTTTACACTCCTTCCTTTTCTATAGCCTTGTCGATTGTAAAGACAATATTCTTTGTTATAATAATTTAGAATGTCCAAAATGTCAATAGCTATTTTTTCATTCTGCAAAAATAATTTTTATTTTTAAAATAATCCGAAACAGCACCGGGTAGTTTTATGCCGCCCGCCCCGCCGTCTACCAACAACGCCGCCAAAAAAGGCATATGTCCCGCTTACATGACGGGGACTGATGATTATTTTTTTGTTCAAATGAGCTTACCCCGACATTGCTTGTCAGAATTTTTCCGGTATTTTTTCCCGTAACTGATAGCTACTTTTTCCATACAAATTCGACCTTTTCAGAGGCAAAAAAGAACCCAGCGTTTCCTAAAACCATTGGAAATACTGGGTTTTTTCGTGGAGCGGGTGATGGGAATCGAACCCACGCTGCCAGCTTGGAAGGCTGGAATTCTACCATTGAACTACACCCGCGCAAAAATAATGATTAACTTGTCTGTGCATCTGCTTCGCCGCTTTGCACTTTTTTAGGAATTTCAAGGCCCGGAAAGCAATTGCAACTACTGTACGCTCATCATTTCTGCACGTATTATAACAGACTTTAAATGCTTATGCAAGTCTTTTTCATTGGTCTTATTCTGTTTGTTTTGTCCGTCACGGCATAGGCTTTTCTGATTTGTCTTTATGATACGATAAGGAAAACCTTTCTCCGTGCCAGCGAGTCAGTCGGGCTTGGATATTAAAACCATATCCGATTGTCTGGGACATGCAGCGGTGAGTCCGGTCGCTTCCGCCGACTTGCCTGTGAAAAAACAATCTCGCCGGACATACTTCATTTTCTCACCGGATGGAGCACTAGTATTCGTAGCCGTGGGCCTCCTGTAGCACCATGTCCTTGACCTTCATGAGCCGGACCTTGGTCGAACGGTCATTTTCCTCCAGCTTCATAGAGATGTATTTGATGCTCTCTTGCATCTCCGGAATCATGACATACTCCAGCGCGTTAACCCGCCTTCTTGTCTTTTCGATTTCCTGGGCCAGAAGCTGCATCGTCTTTTCAATCTGCGCCAACTCCAGCATGTCCTGAAAAACACCGGACATGGCGCTCAGCGCGTCGTCCAATTCCCCGCTTGTTTGCGCAAACCCATAGGGATAAATGTCCGACGGATCCGTGTTCCCCGTCTGGAAGGTGTATTGGGGAACATTGACGCTCATAATATTTCTAAAGGTCATGTCCAGCGCCACGCTTTGCTTCGGCATCAAAATTGCCTGCTCCAGCATATCGGCGGACATCACGGCCGAAGCCACGGTGAACGCCTGATTCGCCTTCACGAGTCCTTCCTCCACTTTGGCCCGCAGCTCCTTGTTTCGGAATACAATTTCCCAAAACTGCCGCATGAGCTCATCCCGCTTATCCTTCAGGAGCTTATGCCCCCGGGTGGCCGTCTTCAGGCGCGACTTCAGCCGGGTCAGCTCCATGCGGGTCGGATTGATTGTTTTGGTTGCCATAAAAACGTCCATTCCTTTCGTTTGAACTCAAGGTATAAACGTCCATGAAAAGGAATGGACGTTTTGTGCATCATTTTTTCTTTCCGCTGAAGGCGGAAAGAAATCAGCACATTTCCAAGGGTTCGCGTGATTTTTCACGCGAATCCCCAAGTTTGAAGTGATGGTGCGTTTTCATAAACTGCTTCCTATTGATTGCCCGTAGACATATATTTTTCAATATATTCCTCTTTAATCCGCTTCAGTTCAGATTTTGGCAGAATAGAGAGCAGCTCCCACCCAAGATCCAGTGTTTCCTCAATGCCGCGGTTTTCTTCATAGCCTTGATTTACATAACGCCTTTCGAATTCGTCCGCAAACTTGGCAAATAACTTATCCGTATCACTCAGGGCCGCTTCGCCAAGGATGGTCATAAGCTCCTTAGCCTCCTTGCCGGACGCGTAGGCGGCGAACAATTGGTTCATGGTGCCGCTGTGATCCTCCCGGGTTTTTCCTTCGCCGATGCCCTTGTCTTTCAGACGGGAGAGGGAGGGCAAAACGTCCACCGGCGGCTGGATGCCCTTCCGGTACAGGTCCCGGGAAAGAATGATCTGCCCTTCGGTGATGTAACCGGTCAGATCCGGGATGGGGTGGGTCTTGTCGTCCTCCGGCATAGTGAGAATCGGGATCATGGTGATGGAGCCCGCTTTTCCCTTTCGACGCCCGGCCCGCTCATACATCGTCGCCAGATCCGTATACAGGTAACCAGGATAACCCCGGCGGCCCGGAACCTCTTTTCGAGCCGCAGAGATTTCCCGAAGCGCCTCCGCGTAGTTTGTAATGTCTGTCAAAATGACAAGGACGTGCATGTCTTTTTCAAAGGCCAGATATTCCGCCGCCGTCAGGGCCATGCGGGGCGTGGCAATCCGTTCCACAGCCGGGTCATCCGCCAGGTTTGTGAAAATCACGGCGCGTTCAATTGCGCCGGTACGCCGGAATTCCTGGACAAAGTACTCGGATTCCTCAAAGGTAATGCCGATGGCTGCAAAAACCACGGCAAAGTTGGTTTCCGTTCCCAGAACCCTCGCCTGCCGGGCGATCTGTGCAGCCAAACGGGCATGGGGCAAACCTGAGCCGGAGAAAATGGGAAGCTTTTGTCCCCGAACCAACGTGTTGAGCCCGTCAATGGTGGAGATGCCGGTCTGAATAAATTCCGACGGGTAATCCCGGGCAGCCGGATTCATCGGCAAGCCGTTAATATCCCGATAAGCCTCCGCCAGGATTTCGGGGCCGCCGTCAATGGGACGGCCCATGCCGTCGAACACCCGGCCCAGAATATCCTCCGACACGCCGATTTCCTGGCCATGCCCCAAAAATCTCACCTTGCTCTGGGCTAAATTGATCCCGGCGGAGCTGTCAAACAGTTGCACAACGGCGTTGTCGCCGTTTACCTCCAGCACCTTGCAAAGCCGCACATCCCCATTCGGCAGAACAATCTCCGCAAGCTCGTCATAGGTAACGCCCTCCACCTGCTTCACCATCATCAGAGGGCCGGATATTTCCCTGATCGTACGGTATTCTCTAATCATAAAAAACGTCCATTCCTTTCGCTGGAACTTAAGGTGCAAAACGTCCACGAAAAGGAACGGACGTTTTGCGCGTCGCTTTATTTCCGCCGGAGGCGGAGTAAAATTGGCACATTTTAAAGGTTTCACATGATTTTGCACGGGAAATCCCGACCGTTTCCCGCCGGTTTCCTGGAAAAATCAATCCTCACCGCTTTCGACTGCATCATTGATTTGGTTCTGCATGTTTTTGTCAATCTGGGCATATACGTCCCGGTATGTCTCAATCGACGTGGTCTTCGCGCGCCCGATCTGCACCCGCGCCTCGATATCAAACAGCTTCTGCATATCCACACCCTGCTTGAGCGCCGCCCGGCACAAATCGTCATAGCGCAGAATCAGCGCCATCAGCCGAGACTGCCTGTCATAGGTGGAATAATTGTCCGTATCTACAAACGCGTTCTGCTGCAGGAAATCCTCCCGAATCATCTTCGCCGTCTCCAGCGTCAGCCTATCTTCCGGGGAAAGGCTGTCCTGGCCCACAAGCCGCACAATTTCTTCCAGCTCCGCCTCCGCCTGCAAAATTGACAGGGCCCGGTTCCGGTTTTCGATAAAATCCTTTCCAAGGCTTTTATCGAACCAGCCGTGCAGGTTATCCAGATACAGGGAGTAGCTGTTCATCCAGTTAATCGCCGGAAAATGCCGGGCATAGGCCAGGCTGGAATCCAGGCCCCAGAACACCTTCACGATCCGCATAGTGGCTTGGGAAACAGGCTCTGAGGTGTCGCCGCCGGGGGGGGATACCGCGCCGATGGCCGTCAGGGTGCCCCGCCTGTGGTCGGAACCCAGGCACTCCACGCAGCCGGCCCGCTCATAGAATTGGGCAAGCCGGGATGCAAGATAGGCCGGGTAGCCCTCCTCGCCTGGCATTTCCTCCAGCCGTCCGCTCATTTCCCGAAGCGCCTCCGCCCAGCGGGAGGTGGAATCCGCGATAACCGCCACGTCATAGCCCATATCTCGAAAATACTCCGCGATGGTGATTCCCGTGTATATGGAGGCTTCACGGGCAGCCACGGGCATATCGGAGGTATTGGCAATGAGGACGGTTCGCTTCATCAGGGGTTCCCCTGTCCGGGGATCGGACAATTCAGGGAATTCCATCAGCACGTCGGTCATCTCGTTGCCCCGCTCACCGCATCCGATATAGACAACCACATCCACATCGGACCATTTTGCCAAAGCGTGCTGCACAACGGTTTTTCCGCTGCCGAAAGGACCGGGAACCGCCGCCGTACCGCCCTTCGCGATAGGGAACATGGTGTCGATCACCCGCTGTCCGCTCTGAAGCGGAGCGTCGGGTGTGAACTTCTTCGCATAGGGGCGGCTAACGCGGACAGGCCAGCGCTGGAGCATGGTCACCGGATGGGGCTGGCCCGCGTCCCCTTGAATGACCGCAACCGTCTCCTCCACCGTATAGTCGCCGCCGCTGATTTCCGAGATGGTGCCCCCACAGCCCACGGGCACCATAATTTTGTGCAGAATCGCGCTGGTTTCCTGCACCGTGCCGATGATATCGCCGGGCTCCACATGTGCGCCGGCCTCGACGGTAGGGACAAAGGCCCACCTCCGCGCCCGATCCAGGGCGGGAACCTCCACGCCCCGGGCAATGGTGGAACCTGTCATTTCCATAATCTTTGTCAGCGGCCGCTGGATCCCGTCATAAATGCTTTCCAAAAGGCCGGGGCCCAGTTCCACGGAAAGCGGATTCCCCGTTGTCTCCACACTGGCGCCGGGGCCAATGCCGCCGGTCTCCTCATAGACCTGTATGGCAGCGCTGTCGCCGGTCATGTTCAGGATCTCTCCAATTAGCCGCTGGCTTCCAACACGAACCACGTCCGCCATATTGGCGTCACTCAGTCCGTCCGCCACCACCAACGGGCCGGATACCTTGATGATTTTACCGCTCATTAAAAACGTCCATTCCTTTCACATAGCTTCAGACACAAAACGTCCGCGAAAAGAAGGGACGCTTTGTTCATCATTCGCGGTTCCGGCTTTAACCGGGAGCGAATGGCACATTTTTGGTTTTCGCGTGGCTCTTCACGCGAAACCTCCGGTATTTCAGCAATCGAAGCCGATACGGTTCATATTGCCCATTACTTATTCAAAATGTCCGCGCTGCCGACCGCTCTTTCCACCGCCGATTGAAGCGCCGCACTTCCTAATCCCAAAGAACCGCGCCGGTCTGGAATCAGGATGACGGCGGGCGTCACGCTGTCCTGGTATTTATCGATTTCGGTTTTCAGGATCGTCAATAACTGCTCCGTCACATAGATAATAGCATACTCCCCGTCCCGGGCAAGCTTCCGGAAGACGGCAAGTGCCTCCTCTTCCGTTTCGACGGGAAACACGCCGAGCCCCAAGGCGGCAAAGCTGACGACACTCTGCCTGTCGCCCAAAACAGCGATTTTATACATAGGAATCACGCAGCCTTTCCCGGATTTGGTCAGGCGCGAGCCCAGCCGCGCGGCTTACCATAATGATCCGTATGGTTGCGGCCTCCGCCTCTACTGCGGCCAAATACGCAATGATCGGCGCCTGGCCGAAGCTGATACGCCTGGCCGCCTGAAGATACCCCGCGAGGGCGTTGTCACACAGCTTTTCCAAGCGCGTTAGGCGCCCGCCTGAGATCGCATCGTCCGCGGCGGCCGCTGCAGCGTACAGAGGCGAGCCTGCGTAAAGCGGGAGGAGCGGCTCCGCCTGTCGGATCGCCGCCGCGACGGACCGGGCGATCGTATTGCCGCCGTCCATCAACGCCTCCTCAAGCAGGTCGTAATCCAAGTTCATCCGTTTTGCGCGTACAGCGGTTCTCAGGTTTGCGGAATCTATGGAAAGCCGTACGTAGCCCTTGAAAAAATCACTGTCCAGGCTATCCGCCATTGCCGTCATTTCCATAAAATATGCCTTGTCTAATACGATATCGGCCCGCTGGGCGTCCTTCGTCCGGGAAAGCACGTCCCGCGCCTCCATAACCGCTTTTGCAAACGCCTCCGGGAAAGCGGAAAAGCTATCCTGATAGTACGCCTCCTCCAGGACCACAGCATCAAACCGCCCGCCCCCCGACATGAGCCGCGCGCCGTCCACGCTTGCGGCCTGGGCCTTGATCAGCACTTTCGCGTTATGGTAGTCATATTTTAGCTGAAAAATGTCCACCAGCCGGGGTTCCGGACAAAACCGCCGGACTTCCCCACGGATGCCGTCCAGGTGCGACACCAGCCGCTTATCAAGCGCCACAGCGTCCAGTCCTGCAAGTCCTTCGTATCCGCATTCCTCCAGAATCCGGACAGCCTCCTCGTCCGTCTTGGCTTCCGTCATCCGATCCGCCTGCTCGCCGGTGAGCAGCGCCGCTTCCTTGGCCCGAATTACCATTGTGAGGTAGAGATAATCGGTGTCATTATTTTTTGTCAAGCCGGGATCAACTCCTTTCCCCTACCGGTCATTGCCCGTTGCTTTTCCGTCCGCCGGGCCGGTTCGGGCAGGTTATTCAAAAAGGATTCCGGAGACTCGCTCCATAAGCGCGTTCCTGTGCAAGGATACAAGCGTCTCTAAGCTGTAATTGATGTCAACACTGCCATCGGTGAGGATCAAGCCGCCTTGCATTCCGCGGGTGCTTTCCGACAGGGTCAGCCCGCCGCGGCCTCCAGTCTCCTCCAGAAGCGCGTTTGCGCGGGCGCAGATCTTCTTCCCATACCGCGTCCGATCCGCCGGGGAGAGAATGATCTGCTCTGTCCCGCTCCGCGCGCCTTTTTTGGCAAATCCGGCTAAAAGCTCCACATATTCGTCCTCGGGCAGCGTGGAGAGCCGTTTGACTGCCAGGTCAAACGCCATCGCCACCATCTCCTGCCGAAGGGCAAGAAGCTGCTTTTTCGCCTCCATTTCCGCCATGCCGCGGAGCCGCTCAAGCCGCTGCTCGGCGGCCTTTGTGCCGACCCGAAGCCGCGCCCAATATACGTCCTGCCTGCGGGCTTCGTAGCCTGAGGTGATCTCCTCACAGGCCTTTTGGGTTTCCGCTTCCAACGCCTTGATTTCATCTTCCGTATCTGCTTTTATTCGTTCGATAATATTGTCAATACCGTTCATAGCCAAAACCTTCCTTAAAGGCTCGTCAAGGAAAGGAATGAGGCAAGAAGTGAAAGGATCGCGTAAAACTCGACAATAATACACATGATCATCCCCTTAGACCAGTCATCGGGGCGTTTGGCAAGAAGTCCAACGGAGGCGGCGGCTACACGGCCCTGGAAGAATGCGGACAAGAGACCGCCAAACGCCATGGGCATACAGGAAAAGAAGTATGCCATACCCTCCGCTATGGTAAGCGCCTGGATGCCGCCGCTGAAGGCGCCAAGCTGCATCATTGCAAAGAACCAGATTACAAGGCCATAAAGCCCCTGCGTACCGGGTATAACCTGAAGGATGAGAACCTTTGAGAAAAGCTCCGGCTTCTCGGATAACAGGCCGGCCCCTGCCTCACCGACCAGACCGGTGCCTCTTGCCGATCCGATACAGCTCATAACAACGGCCATCGACGCGCCTAACAAAGCCATCCCGGTACCCAAAGTGCTGAAAATATCCGCAAATGTCAAACCGATCGCTGTGGTCATTTTGTATTTCCTCCTGATTTTAAATTACGTCGTGGTATTTTGTATCTATCTTTAAAGGGCGAAAGGCCTTCCCACCATCTTTATAGAATTTCCCAAAAAATTCTAAGTACTGAAGACGGGCCGTATGCACATAGGTGCCGACGATATTAATGCCCATATTGAAGGCATGACCGATAAGAAAGATAATGAAAAATGCAATAATGGAGCCGGTCATACTGCCCAAAATATTCACAACGCTGGCGATAACCGAGGTGGCAAGAAGCAGCGCCATGAGCCTGATATAAGACAAAATATCGGAGACATAGTCGACGATTCCGTAAAGACTGCTGATCCCGCCAATGAGCTTACCCAGGATGCCCTTACGATCCCTGCCCTGCGTGAGAACCAGCGCAGCGACGCCGGCGATGGCAACCCAATAGCCGTGTCCCATCGCGAACACGCCGATTCCGGCGAAAAGAAGCCACCAGCTTCCAATATCCAGAAAGGCATCGAGAGCGTGACCGTCCCGGACGCAGAGATAGGCTTTGACTGCCATTCCCGTTACAATCTGAATCGCGCCTAAAATAAACGCGCCGATCATAATGGTCATCGGCTCCTGCATGGGGTCTATCAGGCTCCATAGCTGCACCCGCTTTCCTCCAAAGGTTTCCGAAATCACCGGGATGGCGTCGCCGAAAAAGCCGCCGAACAGCACACCGCACACGGCCGTCGTGATGCCGCACATCACCATCAGCCCCATCATATACTTGATCGTTCCCCGCAGTCTGCACTTTCGCTTGACGATCAGCCCGATCAGCATCAGAATGAGCCCATACCCAAGATCCGCGTACATGATCCCAAAAAACAGCGTAAAGAAGGGCATAATCAGCCCGTTTGGGTCGATCCCGTCATAGGTGGGCAGGCTGTACATCTCCGTGACCATGTTCAGCGGCTCCGTCAGCCTGTTGCTTTTTAGCTTGACCGGAACCTGATCCCCCGGAGCCGGGTCGCTGAGCGTATAGGCGCAGGTAAACGTACCCAGGAGGCGGTTCAGCTCCGCCTCCTCCGGCGCACTAAGCCATCCCTCCATGGCAAAAACACTGCCGGATACGGCAAGCCGTTCCTTCGCCTCCTCCTTGGCAATTTCCTGGGTCAGTCTGTCGGCGCAAAGCTTCATCGCCGCCCGTTGCCCCGCCTGGCCCGCAGCGATGGCCTTCAGCCGCTCGATCTCCGACCGCGTGTTGATCAGCTCCTCGTTCAGCCTTTGCACGTTTTCCAGCGCGGTGCCGGATGTGTCGCCAAAGCCGACGGGGCTGAAGCCGTATGACCGCAGAACGTTCGCTGCGGATTCCAGTACTGCCCGGTGGCATACCAGCATCAGACACTGCTGGGCCTTCCCGCCCCCCGCCGGGAACAGCTCGGACTGCGCTGCGGCTGCGGCAAGCCCCCCCCGAAGCGCCTCCAGGGACACACTCGCCGGAGCGGTGCCGAATAGGACGGCGGCGGAGCGCGTACCGGTGAAGTCCAACGGCACATCCAGTTCGGACCATTGGGACAGGGCAGTAATCTCGGTTTCCAGATGGCTGCCGACCGCGTAAAGGCGTGAAATTCGGCTTTCCAGGTCGGAAAGCGCTTCCGCGGTTTGCAGGGCGGGCTGGATCAGTTCCGGGGAAAATAACGCCTCTACGCTGATTTCCGCCCGGTTTGAGAAAAGCCCCGTTTTCTCCCTTGCATATTTATCTAATATTGCAAGGGCCGCCGTAAGCCTTGTGTGTTGTGCCCTGTATACAGCCAGCTCCGACGTGTTTTGCGCCACAAGTTCGCCCCAGCGCGCATCCCCTTCTTCCTGTGGAAATTCCGAAATTTCCACACAGCCCCGCAGCAGCAGCTGCTGAAGCAGCGTATCCCTGTCGGACAATAGGCCGATGAGACGGATGCGTTTCATTTTCACGATAGACATCAGTCTTTCACGATCCTTTCAATGATAAAGGCCGCAGCATCGTCCAGCCGCGCCTCCGCGTGGGCACGCATAGCAGCTTTCCGGTTCTCCGTACCGGACGCCAGCTCCGCCGCTTCCTCCGCCGCGCGTTTTTCGGCGTTTCGCATCAGCGCTGCGGATTCCGCTTCGCCTTGCTCCGCCGCGGCCCGAAGCACCGCCTTCCCCGCCTGTTCGGCTTCCTCCAGGGCTTTTTTCGCCCGGGCCTCCGCCTCGGCTTTCGCCTGTTTTTCGGCGTCTTCCGTCTCTCTGATCGTTTGGATGGCGTCAAAAGACAATCACAACACCTCGCTTTTTACAATATGAATGCAACATAAAGATTCACACTTCTTTATAATACTATATCTTCATATGGAATTGCAAGCAAAAAAAACATATTTTAAAAAAATAGACAGGACAGCGAATAGACAGGATAGACAGATTATATTTCCTGGGTTCACTTTCCGGCGAAGCGTACCCTCCCCGGCCGCCGCAGCCACGAACAAAATCCGGCTTTCCCGCATACAGTGAAGCGACAGGTTAGCTGTCGGAGGATCGAACATGACTATGATCGCAACGGTAATCCGAACGGAGCCGGGAAATATCCTGGTCTGGGACGCGGCCGCCAGCCGCGAGGTCAAGGTGCATTTCCGCGACGCCGGACGGTTCTCTCCCGGCGAACGCATCCGGATTACATACAACGGGGCTATGACCCACAGCATCCCGCCGCAAATCACCGCCACCTCGATTCAGCGAATCGAGTCCCCCGCCAAGCCTGCGGAAATGCGGGCAGTCATTTTGGAGCGGCGGCGCAATCTGCTTGTAGTGCGGGATATGAGCAACAACATGCGAGTTCACATTCATTTCCCCCACGCCAATCACTTCTGCGTCGGACAGCGCGTTGTTGTCCGTCACGATACAATTACCATGAGCAACCCGCCCCAGGTGACCGCAATCGACATCACCCCAGTCTGCTAGCAATCCGGACGTCCGGCGCGCCGCAAAAACGCAGACGCCGGGAGACACTTCAAGTGTCTCCCGGCGGGAAGGCGTATTTTTTACTTCCGCAGCGGCACAGCGGCTTCCTTAACGCCGGCGTCCCTGCTCCGCAGGGCGACCCGGCGGATTTTTCCGCTGATGGTCTTTGGCAGCTCCTTCTCGAAAGCGATGGCCCGCGGATACTTATAGGGCGCCGTGACGCGCCGAACATAGTCCTGCAGCTCCTTAGCCAGATCGTCGGAGGGGGTGTATCCGGCAGTCAGCACAATGGTGGCCTTCACCAGCTGGCCCCGATCCTCGTCCGGTACGCCGGTGACGGCACATTCCAGCACCGCCGGATGCTCCATCAGAACGCTCTCGATTTCAAAGGGGCCGATCCGATAACCGCTGGACTTGATGATATCATCCTTCCGGCCCACATACCAGTAATATCCGTTTTCATCGAAATAGGCCGTGTCGCCGGTATGGTACACGCCCCCGTCCCAGACGGACTCCTGAAGCGCGTCGTCCCCATGGTAGCCGCGGAAAATGCCGTACTGCTTGCCGTTCTGTCGGGGCCGCACCACAAGCTCTCCGACGCGGCCCGGCTCCGTCTCGGCCCCCGCCTCGTCCACAATCATCACGTCGTACAGGGGGTTGGGACGGCCCATGGAGCCAGGAAGCGCCTGGCTGCCCACCGGATTCAACACCAGCAGCGTGGTCTCCGTCTGGCCGAAGCCTTCCATCAGCCGCAAGCCGGTGGTTTCGTAAAACCGCTTGTAGATTTCCGGGTTCAGCGCCTCGCCTGCGTTGGTGGCGTACTTCAGGGAGGACAAGTCATAGCCCGTCATGCCATGCTTGACAAAGAAGCGGTAAATTGTGGGCGGCGCGCAGAAGGAGGTCACCTGATAGCGCTCGATCACCCGCAACAGGTCGCCGGGAACAAATTTGTCGAAGTCATAGACCATGACTGCGCTCCCCGCCAGCCACTGTCCATAAAGCTTGCCCCAGGACGCCTTGGCCCAGCCGGTTTCCGCCACCGTCAGGTGCAGGCCGCCGGGCTCCACGTTCTGCCAGTGCTTGGCTGTTACGATGTGGGCCAGCGGATAAGAAAAGTCATGTAGCACCGCCTTGGGATAGCCGGTAGTTCCGGAGGTAAAATAAAGGAGCATGGGGTCGTCCTCCGAGTTGGGCCGACGCTCAAACGTCTCTGGAGCCCCGGCCAGCTCATCGGTCAGGCAGGCAAAGCCCGCCTTTTGCTGCCTGACGATGAATAGATGCTCCAATGTCGGGCAGTCCTCCTGGGCCGTCAGCACGGCGTCCGACACGTTGCCGTCCGGCGTACAGACTACGGCGCAGATTCCGGCGGACTCCACCCGGTACAGGATGTCCTTGACCGTCAGCATATGGGTCGCCGGCACCGCCACGGCCCCCAGCTTGTGAAGGGCCATAAGCGTATACCAGTATTCGTAGTGGCGTTTCAGAATCAGCATAACCCGGTCGCCCTTCCCGATGCCGTAGGACGCCAGGACGTTCGCCGTCTGATTGGACAGGCGCCGCAGCGCCTCAAAGGTAAACGACGCTTCCGCTCCGGCTTCGTCGCACCAGACAAGGGCCCGCCGCGCCGGCTCCAGGCGGGCAATCTCGTCCACCACATCATAGGCGTAGTTAAAATCCGGCGGGCATTTGACCGCAAATTTGCTGAGTACCCCGTTTTCATCAAAGGCTTCCTCGCAAAACCGTTTGTAGAAGTCTTCCATTGATAATGCTCCCTTAAAAATGTTTATTCCTGGAATATGGTTTCGAAAATTACATAACAGAGTATACATCGCTTCATCGCCCCTGTCAAGAGAATTTTCAAATTTCCGGCGGGGGTGGACAAATATTCGCGTACTATTTGTCCACGCTCCCTCATATCCTCAAATACAAGCTTCACACAAGGAGGATAGTCAGGATGAAACGTTGTATTTCCTTTTTACTGATCGCGGCACTGCTCTGCCCCGGTGCGCAGGGGATCTCAGGCATTGCGGACGCGGCGGATGGCATTGCGGAGGAGGCTTGGCCTATAGACACGGGCGAAGTGACGGATTTGACGATCTTTGAAGAATCCATACCGGTTATTAACGCGGAGGACATTCAGATCGACGTTCCCGCCGCCATATTAATCGAAAAAGAAACCGGCACGGTAATCTATGAAAAAAACGCCGATGAACAACTGCCTCCCGCCAGCGTAACCAAGATCATGACGATTTTGCTGATCGTGGAGACCATCGAGGCCGGGTTATTGGGCCTTGACGATATGGTGACCACCGGCGCCGAGGCGGCCGGCATGGGCGGCTCTCAGATCTACCTGGAGGAAGGGGAGCAGATGAGCGTCCGAGACATGCTGAAATCCATTGTCGTTTCCTCCGCCAACGACGCCTGCGTGGCAATGGCGGAGCATATCGCCGGCACCCAGAGCGCCTTTATCGCCAGAATGAACGAACGGGCAGCGGAGCTTGGCATGACGAACACCGTGTTCCTCAACTGTACCGGACTGCCGGTGAACGGTCAGGAGAACCTGACCACGGCCAGAGACGTCGCTATCATGTCCCGGGCGCTGCTCCTGCACGGTATGATCCGGGAGTATACCACCATCTGGATGGATACGGTGCGCAACGGGGAATTTGGCCTCAGCAACACAAACAAGCTGATCTATTATTACGAGGGCGCCACCGGCCTGAAAACAGGCTTCACCCAGAGCGCCATGTACTGTCTGTCCGCCTCGGCGGAGCGGGACGGAGTAGAATATATCGCCGTGGTGCTTCACGGCGAGACCTCCGACAAGCGCTTTGAAAGCGCCAAAGCCCTCCTGAGCTATGCCTTTGCGAATTACACGCTGATGGATACGCAGCCTGACGAGGTGCTGAAGCCCATAGAAGTGGAGCTGGGAACCGTTTCGTATGTGCAGCCGGTTCTGGCGCGCACGGACCGGATTTTGATCAGACGGACCGATGCGGCCAATATCACAAAGTCCGTGGAAATGGAGCCAAAATTGACTGCGCCTGTCGAGTCCGGACAGCAGGTGGGCACGCTGATCATATACAGCGGGGAAAGCGTCCTTGCCGAGGTCCCCATTGTGACGGCCGATTCTGTTGGGAAAATTACTTGGGGTCAAATTTTCGGTAAGTTTATCCTGCTTTTATGTACGGGCACCTTGTAAATTCAAAAAAATTGCGGTAGAATATATAGGTTCTACCGCAATTTTACTTTCTCCATACGAAAGGGGCCTTATTATGCTTCAAGTTGATCTTTCCGGTGTCTATCCGTTCATCCCAAAACGGGATCTGCGGCAGGACGGGCCCGTCCGGGCCGCCTTCGACACACTTTTGTCAGGCTGCGGCGCGGGCGCCGAAATGACCGGATGGCTCCGGCTGCCGGATACCTATGATAAGGGGGAGCTGGAACGAATTCAGGAAGCAGCGGAAAAAATCAGGCAGGATTCGGACGTGTTGATCGTCATCGGCATCGGAGGCTCCTATCTGGGGGCCCGGGCCGCCATTGAGCTGCTGCACTCGCCCAACTATAACTTAATGCCTAAGGACACGCCGGACGTATTTTTCGTTGGCAATAATCTCTCCGGCGCATATCTCAACGAAATCGGCAGCCTGGTGCAAAACAGGAACTGCTCGATCAATGTGATCTCCAAATCCGGCGTCACCACGGAACCCGCCATCGCCTTCCGCATTTTCAAGCGGATGATGGAGGAAAAGTACGGAAACATCGGCGCCAAGAGCCGTATTTACGCTACAACCGACCAAAGCAAGGGCGCCTTGAAGGAGATGGCGGACCGGGAGGGGTATGCGGCCTTCACGGTGCCCGACGATATCGGCGGGCGGTACAGTGTCCTGACCGCCGTGGGGCTTCTGCCCATCGCCGTGTCCGGCATTGACGCGGCGGCGATTCTGACGGGGGCGAAAGCCGCCATGGATATATACCTGGAAGAAAAAAGTATGAAAAACCCGGTCTGGCAATACGCCGCAGCCCGGCAGGCCCTTTACAGGCAAGGCAAAACGGTGGAAATTCTGGCCTGCTATGAGCCCGCTTTCCGCTTCATGGCCGAATGGTGGAAGCAGCTTTTCGGCGAAAGCGAGGGAAAAGACGGGGGGGGGATTTTCCCGGCCAGCGTGGAACTCACCGCCGATCTGCACTCCATGGGCCAGTATATTCAGGACGGGACGCGGAACCTGATGGAAACAATCGTCAGCTTCGAGCAGTTCGGCCGTGATCTGACCGTCCCCGCCGCTTCCGACGATGCGGACGGGCTGAACTATTTGGCGGGCAAGGGTCTGGCTTACATTAACAGCCAGGCAAAAGAGGCCACGAAGCAGGCCCATATCGGCGGCGGCGTGCCGAATATCGAAATCCTGCTGCCGCAAATGGACGCCCATGCCTTCGGTGAACTGGTGTATTTCTTCGAACTGGCCTGCGGCGTGTCCGGCTACATGCAGGGGGTCAACCCCTTTAACCAGCCGGGCGTGGAGGAATATAAAAAAAATATGTTCCGGCTGCTGGGAAAGCCGGGCTATTGAACCAAGCCGGCCCGACGAACGCCCGCTTCCTGCGGCGCGGAATCCTAGTTTTCCTCCCCCGGCCTTCCGTGTCTCGGCTGAAGGCCGGGGCTTTTGCGCTTTTTCACTTTCGATAAAACATAAGCCCAAAGGTGTTCGGGCCGCAGTGGCAGGAGATTGTACAGCCCGCCACCGTTTCGTAGATCGTCTCGAACGACGCGTATTGCGCAACCGTGTTTCTCATTTCAACCAAAAGCGCCTCTGAAAGGCCCGAGTGCACTAAAATCGCGCTGGTAACGTCAATATCCTGCCGTCCCGCCAGCCGGTCCCGCAGGTAACTTTCAAACGCGCGCCGAATCGCGCCCCTGTACTTTTTCCCGACCTCCATCTTTCCGTCGATTACCTCAATGCAGGGCTTGAGTCCCAAGATGTTCGCGCCCAGCGCCGTCAGGGCGGAGCAACGTCCGCCCTTGTGCAGATAGTCGATCTTAGGGATCACAAAGCTCATCTCCACCTTGCCCGCTTTTTCTTCCAGTATCCCCTTAATTTCTGGCGGTGCTGTTCCGCGCTCCGCCAATATAGCCGCGTCCAGCGCCAGATGGCCCATACCCGCGGACAGGCTGCGGCTGTCAACCACATAGACGTTCCCCAACTCTGCAGCGGCGATATGGGCATTTTGGTTGCAGGCGGAAAACTTGCTTCCGATATTAATATGTACAACGGCGTCATACTCCTTGAGCTGCCGCCGAAACGTCTCATAATAGGCCGCCACGTTCACGGCTGTGGTATGACAGATCCCCGCCCCGCTCTCCACATGTGCGAAAATATCACGGGGTACGATCTCGATGCCATCTTTATATGGAACGCCGTCCTTCACGATAGATAAAGGCGTAATGTCGATATGATATTGCGCAAGCAGCGCCGCGGACAGGTCGCAGGTGCTGTCTGCCGTAATTTTAGTCTTCATGCATGCCTCCCCTTTTTTTGAATCCAGTTTTGAAGCCCAGCTATGCCTGGAACCAGTATACACAGCTGAAAACACCCTATCAGAGCGTATCTGAGAAAATATTGTATCACCTTTTCCGCCGAATGCAAGCATCAAAAGCCCGATTTGCAGAAAAACGCACCCCCGCTTTGAGCAGGAGTGCGTCCAGGTTCAATGCCGGGCTTTACATGTAACAAAAGTATGTGGTCGTCCCCAGCGTTGCATCGTAAATGCTTGTATAGGTGCCGCTGCCCTGCGTGACCGTGGACTGATAGACGACGTTGTCGGGGCAAAATCGCTCGCCGTTCAAAAGCCGCCTGGCGTTTTCAAGCGCCCGCTCCGTAGGCTCGGAATATCCTCTCGCGGCCCAGGGATACTGACCCTTCTGATGGATCACGTCGTAGACCGTGTTCGGATAACTGCTGCTGGCCACCCGGTTCAGAATTACATTGCCCACCAATAGCTGATGGGTATCGGACAGCCAGCTGCTGCCGGCCTCCATATTAATGGCTACTGCCAGCCAATAAAGATCCTCGTCGGAATAGGAAGTCGCAGCCGCAGCGGTGGTATACGCACACACGGTGTAGGCGCTGTAGGCCTGCAGATACGCGGCGTACACCCAGCCCGTGATCGTTCCGTCCGTCACCTGGTACCAGCTGCCGTCCTCCCCAAGATAGGTCACGGTTGTGCCGCGGGAAAAGGCGCCGACCTTCTGGTAGCTGCTGCCCGGCCCCTGGCGGCAGTTCAGGGAGGTGGCCGTTACAACGTAGCAGTCTTGCAGTGTTGCTACGTAGGCAGAGAGCGCGCTGGAAATTTCCTCCGCAGTTTCATAGTCCTGGAAAAAGGTTGTCGTGCCGTAGTGCAGCTGTAAATCCGTAATTTTCAAATTCCGTTTCAGCTCGGCGATGGTGCCTACCTGCAACGCCTCATCAGAGCCCGCATCGCTTGCGTCAAGCATGATGTTCATATAGTTGACGCCGCTTTCGTATGTAAGCGTTTCCTCGTCGATAAACGACAAGCCGTTGGCCTTCGTGCTTATGCAAATCGCCTGCATTGTTGCCAGGCACAAGCACGTCAGCCGTTTCAGATTCTTCATGACCGAATAACCTCACAATATAAATTGATGCTCCCCCACTCCGCCGCCGTTATTACGGTGACCTTTTCCTGCTGGTGACAGGCCGGAGCGGGCCTTGTCTTGTGTACTTTTTGTAGCTCATTTGTTACTATTTGTTACTACAATACCACAGCCGCCCAAAAAAAGCAACCCTTTTTTTCAGAGCGTCTGAACTTTTGATCAGGATTTTCTTGGATATTTTAATAATTACGACTTCTTTCGTCACAATTATTAAAATATTATGTAAATCAATAAATATCCGTACCGAATTTTTTTCAGAAAGACGCCTCCGCGCAGGATCCGCCGGAAAGCGAAATCCTCCCGCCGAGGCAAAGCCGGATGTCTACTGGATAAATGGACGCCCACGCCATTCGCTTCCCCCGGCTCTGTCCTCCGGACGGGTGTATGCCAGCGAGAAAAGGTCGGTTCCACGCCGTTCCAGTTCAAACATGCGGCGGGCTGCAGGATCCAGCGTGTTGATTTTGGCGGGCTTGGTCACAACAGGCAGCCGGGCACACTTCCGCATGGTCTGCAACAGCGTCCGTCCCTTCGGCCCCGCCGCCAGCACCCGGATATAGGGCGGCGTCGCGGGCCGGTCGAACGCTTGAATTCCAATGCATATGGACAACAGCGCCCGTCTGAGCCGCGCGGTGTGATACCTTTTTGTTTTGGCCATATGCAAAACCGTCTCCAGGCGCCCCTCCGTTCCGGCATATCGGAGCAGGCGGTTATAAACACCTTCCGAGTCGTCCGGAAAGGGTGGTTCCGCCTCCCGCAGCCTGAGAAGCGCCAGAATCGCCTGTTCACAGTCCTCCAAAAAAACCGGGCCGCGTCCGGCCCGCTGCTCCGCACGGAAAACCGCCGCTGCCGCGTCCGGTATATATGCCCACGGCGATCGGCCGGTTCGCAGCAGCTCCCGCAGCTTTCGCGCGGAGGCGTACTGCCCGCTTTGCAGCACGCTGTCATGCATAATTTCCGCACGTTTTATGGTAACCGGCCGAATTCCGCCGCCCGACTCCCGCAGCGCCGCTAAATAATGAATCGCCAAAATATTATTGGGGCCGCGAAACAGCGTGCCGGACATCCCGTCGGCCCGTGCCGCCATCTCGCAGGCGGCGCCATAGGATACACCCGTCTTCATTGCCGCTCGGATCCCTTCTCCAGCCGCTTTGCTCCGGATGTAAGACGCGGCGCGGGTAAGCGCGTCCAGATCACCGGACTCGCTGCCAAAGGACATGGCGTCCACGACGCCGGCCGCCTCCAGCAGCGCCACGCTCCCCCGCGCGAAATGCTCCGCCGACGACAAGGCATAGGGAACGGGCAGCTCCAGCACCAGATCTACGCCGGACAGCACGGCCGCCTTTGCCCGCGCCCACTTGTTGAACACGGCCAAATCCCCGCGCTGAACAAAATTCCCGCTCATGACCGCCACAATTGCCGCGTCCGCGAAAATCCGCTTCGTTTCACGAATATGCAGCAGATGCCCCATGTGAAACGGGTTATACTCAGCCGCAATCCCAACAGTTTGCATAATTCCTCCTGCTGTAATAAAAAAAACTTGTAATTTTTCAAATTTGTATTAAAATGATTTGGGGTAAGTATTGATCGGCCCAGAACATTGGAAATGGCCCGGGTGTCACGCAAGCCATTCACGCGGCACGGCGGAGTGCACCCGCTTATCTCCTGCCTATAGTACAGAAATTCCTGTTCCTTTTCAAGTAAAAATCAACAAACGAGGTAAATGGCATGAACATACTTGTAATTAACGCGGGCAGCTCTTCTCTGAAATACCAGCTGATTGACATGACGGACGAGCACGTGCTGGCAAAAGGCCTGTGCGAACGAATCGGGATCGGCGGGCGTTTGAAACACAGTCCCCTGTCCGGCGGGAAGCCAATTTACGAAGCAGATATCACCCTGCCCTCCCACTCGGAGGCCATTGCGGTCGTGATTGAGAAACTCATGTCGGCGGAATACGGCGTTATTCGGGACGCTTCTGAAATCGACGCGGTTGGTCACCGTGTCGTTCACGGCGGTGAGGCCTTCGCCTCCTCCGTCCTGATCACAGATGCGGTCATGGCCGCCCTGTCGGAATGTGTGCCGCTGGCCCCGCTCCATAATCCCGCGAACATCACGGGCATTGAAGCCTGCAAGGCCGTTATGGGCGGCATCCCGCAGGTCGCGGTGTTTGATACCGCCTTTCACCAAACCATGTCGCCTGCCGCGTATACATACGCGATTCCCTATAAATATTATGAAAAATACAAGGTTCGCCGCTACGGCTTCCATGGCACCTCCCACCGGTATATCGCCGCCCGAACCGCCGCCATGCTTGGCAGGCCGCTTGAGGAATTGAAGCTAATCTCCTGTCACATGGGCAACGGCTCCTCCCTTTGTGCCATCGACAAGGGCAAATCCATCGACACCTCCATGGGCTTTACGCCCATTGCCGGTCTGCTTATGGGTACCCGCTGCGGCGATATTGACGTAGGGATCATTGAATTCCTGATGAACAACGAGGGCCTGGACATCCACGAGACCCTCCGCATTCTGAATAAGGAATCCGGGGTACTGGGCCTTTCCGGCGTCTCCTCCGATTTCCGCGATCTGGCTGCGGCGGCCAAAAACGGGAACAAGCGGGCCGCACTGGCGCTGGACACCTTTCACTATGCCGTCATCAAGCGGATCGGCTCCTACGCAGTCGCAATGAACGGCGTGGACGCGATCACTTTTACCGCCGGGATCGGAGAAAACAGTCCGGAAACCAGAGCCGCAATTTGCCGGAACCTGGGCTGCCTAGGTCTCTATCTTGACGCGGAGAAGAACAATGCCCTGAGCGTGGAAGCGGACATCTCAACGGACGATTCTCCGTCCAGGATCTTTGTGATTCCCACAAACGAGGAGCTGGTGATTGCACGGGACACGTTGGACATCGTGAGCGCGCAACGCTGATCGTACATTTTTCAAAAAAAACGTTGCATTACGGTTCGAAACATGTTATCATAATGGACAGATCAAGCATATTGATCCCCTTCCGTGTCAAGATATACCTTCTTCCCCTTTGCGAAAAGGGGAAGAAGTCTGTCCTGCCACAGGGAGCGCATTATGCGCCCGTAGCTCAGCTGGATAGAGTGCCTGGCTACGAACCAGTAGGTCGGGGGTTCGAATCCCTCCGGGCGTACCACGGAAAAACCCGTAGTTTCAATAACTATGGGTTTTTCCTATTTAATTTAAAAAGCAGATAAAAGGACTTGATTAAAGCGCTCCATCTCCGCCAGGAGGATCAGATTCGAACACCAAACCGATATTCTTTGGGGATGCGTTCGGATTATTATTTACTTTGGGGAACACCAAGAAGCCCGATACATTCGACTTAAATCGAATATATCGGGCTTTACCCTATTATATGTTATTTTTCAGCGGATTCGGCCCATCCCCTGGGCTATTCCTTCCCCTTGAAAAGCCACATGCCGATCAGAAGAATCAGAACCAGGAGCATGTCGTCGTCCTCGTCCTCTATAAAAAGAAACAGCAGGATCAAAATCAGAAGGATGTCCCCGCAGTCAATTCCGGCCGGCATGTTCGATTTGATGACATGGCGGAACTTGCCGCTCCATTCCGGGATCGATTCGGCAAGCTTCTTTACGTCCAGTTTCGTCTTTTTTTCCACCGGCTCCGGCGGGGGCGTGGGTTCGGGTGGCGGACGGCTCGGCTGCCGCCGCTGTCCGCTCCCGCCGGAATCCGGACCCGTCTGGGGGCGATCCTCGACCCTGTAGTATTTGCCTGTATTGCCAATATATCGGTTATACACCGTTTCGTTCACCACACTTTTCGGGTGGAACGGACCCGTTCCAGATATATGCGCCTTCGTCCCGGCAAGGCGCGGCAAGGCACAGCGTACCGCAGCGGTGCCGCTTTCTTCTAGTTTATGGCCGGGCCGGGTATGTTATGAAAAGGTGACAGGCCTAAATAAAATTTTTCGCCAGCTTCGCCAGCTTTGTCAGCTGGACGGCCCGTTTCAGCTGCGTTTTCCGTTCGTCCTTCAAATACGGGGAAACGAATTCCAAAAGCTCAGAGCCGTTTGCCCCGCCGCCCTCGGACATGCCGCTTATCAGTGCACCGACAGTTTTTAACATGGAAGGGTCCAGATCTCCCAAAAGGGAGGAAAGCGGATTTCCTTCCGTGGCGGGCGGCAGCGCCTCCTCCGCCGCGCCATGGGCGGGGGGGGCGTCGCTTCCGGTTATGGAGCGGGCCAGATCCATGATTTTGCCCATCTCCTCAGGGGAGCTGAGGATTTTATTCAATTTGTCTTCAAACTCGCCCATACCCATGCCGCTCCTTAATGATTCAAGAGATCACCCAACTGCTGTACCAGCCGCGCCCCCTCGTCCGTCTCCATGATGGACTGGAGGGCGTTTTGCAAGGTTGCGGTGTCTCCCTTTTTCACGGCGTCCTTCAAAGACGCCGCGTTTTTGCCGACAATCGACTTGACCTTCTGTCCGTCGGCGGAATTTACAAGTCGCTGAATGTCCTTTTTCCCTTTCAGATCGTTTGCAAGCTGCTCAAACTCGTTCGCCATAACTCAGTTCAATCCTTTCGGTCAGGCTCCGGCTTGCCGCGGACAAGCGCATTGCCCCGGCGTCCGATTATTCCCTGTATCAGTATATGAAAAAGTCTGCGGGAGGTGAACGCCAGATACGGAATTTACGCGTTTTCCAGTTATGTGGCTCGGGCGGCGCAAAAAACGCTGTAAAGTAACTATGAAAAGTCAAAAGCCGGTAAAGGCAGGAATTCAGCGCGCAGCGAGTATAGCTTCTATTTTATGATGCTTGGAAAAAGTTATGATTATTGTTGATCCCTGGAAGCAAAACTGGTATACTTTCGTCATGAGGGTTCGTCTCCTTTTCTGGAGATCCAGCGTGTTTTTTGATAAAGCAATTGCGCCATACAGGCTAACGGGTTCTCAGCTTCTATTTAATATTACATTACGCAACTAACTATAAGGAGGCTTGCAAGTGAAAGATACCTACCGGATCGGCGAGATCGCGCGAATGCTGGATATTAGCTCGGAGTCAATTCGCTATTATGAGCAGGCAGGCCTTATACATCCGGGAAAAAATCCGGAAAACGGATATCGGATTTATACGATTGAAAACATTTATGAGCTTATGGATGTTATGTTCTATCGTAAGATGAACATGCCCATTCAGGAAATAAGTACGATAACGCATGCCACGCGCCACCAAGATATTATGAAGGACTTTGTTCGGCAAAAGGAGCTTTTGATTTTAGAAACCATACACAGCCAAAAGCTGCTTCTTCAAAAAATCGAGGCGCTGGACGCGGCTTATGATGCGGTAGATGCCCATCTCGGGCGATACAGCATTTTACCGCTCCCCTCCTTCTATATAATGCAGGATATGAAAGATGAAACTTTCCAAGACAAGGGGGAAAAGCCTTTCCTTTCAAGAAATGAATTTAAGCTGTGTACCTTTGGAGGCAAGGCCGTTTTGACTCGCGGTAAATGGATTGAAGGATACAAGCATGCGCTTCTGAAACGAAAGCAGGCGGCAACCCTTGGGCTAGAGGAACAGCTTTCCGCCTACCCGGTTATCGATTCAAGACGCGGTGCCTATACTGTTTTTTTGCGCGATGGTAATCACTCGATTGATTATGAAACAAAGCGGCTTCTCGGCTGGATGGCGGAAAACGGCTATCAGCCCGCGGGCGACATTTTATTTAATTATATGCTTGCCGTATACGCCCAGAAAAGCTTTAACACTTATGTAGAACTTTTCGCTCCAATTGTCTAAGGTATGGTAGCTTTGCACAATGCTGCCAGCACGCGACCTTGCATCTAACTATAATGTTTTTTACATTTTATCTCAGAAATGGCTGTCTAGCAGCCATTTCTGTTTTATATGTAGCCCAAAACAACCGAAATAGGCGATCCGTGTACATATAATATGCTGAAATTTTTTGGTCTCCCCCATTTTATGTATGGTTCTTTAAAGATGGCTTTCGCATAGATCGCAAGCGCTGACGCACTGAGGTGCGCCCAGCGCCAAAATTGTATCCATTTACTTTCCGGTTAACATTTTGGCTATAGTGCACTATAACTTTCTGAGCCGATCACCTAAAATTGTTGACAGTAACAAGAAGGACCTTTAGAATAAAAGTAGGACATAAAAGTCAAAATAGTTAAGGAGGTATGTTCATTGACAGAAAAATATACATCAACGATTCGCGTCAGAATGTCATCGGCAGATGCGCATTACGGTGGAAATTTGGTGGACGGAGCCAAAATGCTTCAGCTTTTTGGCGACGTCGCGACTGAGCTTTTGATCCTTAAAGACGGTGACGAAGGCCTGTTTTGCGCGTACAGCAATGTGGAATTCAAGGAGCCGGTATACGCGGGGGATTTTATTGAGGCGTATGGAGAGATTACTGAAATCGGCAATACCTCCCGCAAAATGAGATTCGAAGCCAGAAAGGTCATTGCGCCGCGCCTGGATATAAGCGCGTCCGCCTGTGATGTGCTTGACCCGCCCGTCGTCGTATGTATCGCCGAGGGTGTCTGTGTGGTCAAGAAGCAAGATCAACGAAACAATTGAAAATAAGGAGGTGCAGCTCCGGTTGGCGCCACGGCCCCAACCGGCATGGAAATGGAAAAACTTATTATTACGGCCGCCATCTGCGGCGCAGAGGTGACGAAGGAGCAAAACCCGGCAGTACCATATACCGTCGATGAAATCGTAAGAGAGGCAAGACTGGCCCATGAGGCCGGCGCGGCGATTATTCACCTGCATGTACGCTATGACGACGGAACACCAACACAGGACAGGGAGCGTTTTAGGGTTTGCATAGACGCGATTAAGGCTGCCTGCCCTGACGTCATCATCCTTCCAAGCACCGGCGGGGCCGTTGGAATGACCGCCGAGGAACGCCTCCAGCCAACAGAGCTATTCCCCGAGATCGCCACTTTGGACTGCGGAACCTGCAATTTCGGAGACGAGGTGTTCGAAAATACCATTCCGATGCTGAAAGCCTTTGGCGAGCGCATGAAGGAAAACAATATCAAGCCTGAATGCGAATGCTTCGAAAAAGGGCATCTTGACACCGCGCTTTGGCTTGCTGGGAAGGGCTTTATCTCCAGCGAAAGGATGCATTTCAACCTTGTGCTTGGCGTTCCCGGGGCCACAACGGCAACCGTTCGCGACCTGTCTTATTTGGTGGACTCACTGCCGAAGGACGCTACATGGTGCGCGACGGGAATCGGCAGATATGAGTTCCCTATGACGGCGGCGGCTATCGCAATGGGCGGTAATGTGCGCGTGGGCTTTGAAGACAATCTGTACCTCGAAAAAGGCGTGCTTGCGAAAAGCAATGGGGAGCTTGTGGAGAAGGCGGTCGCCATAGCCGGACTCTTGGGGCGGCCGGTCGCCACTTCAGACGAGGCCAGGGTAATCCTGAATCTGAAAAAGAGATAAAGTCAACATGCGTGAGCTTCTTTCTGAAAGCTTTTCATCCAATAATTGTGGAGGAGTAGAGATATGGAAGAACGTAAACTTGTCAAAAGCATGAATATTATCGACTATTTTATGCTTGGCTTTGGTACCTGCGTGGGCGTTGGCTGGTCTGTTTCCATAAACGGCTGGTTCAATAACGGCGGAGGCGCGATTCCCACGCTTATTGCCTTTGTTATCGCCACCCTACTCATCATTCCTGTTGGCTTCTGCTATGCCGAACTGACCCCGGCCATGCCGGTCGCGGGCGGCGTTGTGGTGTTCACCGAAAGGGCCTTCGGCAAGACAACATCCTTTATCGCCGGATGGTTCGTGGTGCTCGCGTACGTCAACGTGCTGCCTTGGGAAGCGATCTATGTCAACGATGTTTTGGCGATGATGATTCCAGCCCTAAAAACGGGAGAACCGCTTTACACATTGGGCGGTGCGGGCATCTATCCAATCGCGCTCGCGGTTGGAATCGCACTGTCTCTGCTCATTATCGCTTTGAACTGGTTTGGTTCCAAGCTCGCCGTCAAATTCCAGACCCTTTGCACCGGAACGCTGGCTATTACGGGTATTTTGGTTATTGTATTCGCGCTGTTTAAAGCGAATCCCGCCAATCTTACTCCTGTGTATGAGAACATTGGCGGCAAGCCTCACTCAAGCCTGTTCGGCGGCATTATGGCGATGCTCGCCATGTCACCTTTCTTCCTCGCCGGATTCGACACCATTCCACAGGGCGCGGAGGAAGGCTCGGAACGTTTGAATTTCAAAAACTTAGGTAAGGTTCTTCTGATTACTGTGGCCGCCGTTGGCGGATTCTACAGCTTGGTTATCCTTAGCGTCGGTATGGCTATGCCTTGGCAGGAATTTGTTGGACAGGCAAGGCCGGCCATCTCCATCATGTTTAGAACCCTGTATCCCGGTTTTATTGGCCAGGCGCTGTATTGGATTTCCCTTATCGGCGCGCTGGCAGGGCTGTTCACGACTTGGAACGGCTGCTATATTGCCGCCGCCCGCCTGATCCTTGGCATGGGGCGCGCCCGCCAGCTTCCGAAGTTCTTCACTAAGGTACACCCGAAATATGGCACGCCTCACGGTGGAAACATCATCTGCGCGATTGCGACCATGGCCGGTCCGTTTATCGGCATCGGACTGATCGATCCGCTGACAGTTATCGGTTCCACCGCCTTTGTGATAGGCTGGTTCTTCACGGCCATCGCCTGCGCGCGGTTGCGCAACAAGGAGCCGGATATGTACCGCCCGTTCAAAATGCCGGGCGGCGCGCCGCTTGCTTATTTAGCCGCGCTTATTTCCGCAGTACTCATTATAATCACATTAATCCCGAGCTCACCAGGATATATGGGCAATGTCGGCATAGCATATCTGATAGGATGGATCATACTGGGTCTTATTCTTTACACATCCTCCGCCAAATACCGCAACGCCGTTTCTGAATAGGCGTGGGTCGCCTCTATGTTCCAGTCCCGGAAATAACGAGAGGAGATATTGTGCGTGAAGGGAAACCGGTTTGGCACACATCGGGTCATTGAGCCAAAGGGCGCCCTGCCCCAGAACGCCCAGATCATTGATAACAGTATCGCAATCTGCGACAATGAAATTTTAATCAACGTCAACATCTTAAATATAACGGCCGCCGCTTTTGAAAATCTCAAGAAAAAATGCGGGCTTGACAAGGGCAAGATCGCGACGGAGGTTATGGAAATCGTTCGTACCAGGGGTAAATTTCAATGCCCCATCACCGGATCGGGCGGCATGCTTATTGGTATTGTTGAAAAGATCGGCCCTGCGCTTATAGGCAAGGTCAAGCTGACTGAAGGTCAAAAGATCGCCACCATGGTATCGCTGTCCTTGACGCCCCTATCTATTGACGAAGTGCTTGAAATCGATTTAGACACCGATCAGGTCTTTGTCAAGGGCAAGGCCGTGCTTTTCGAGTCAGGCATTTGGGCTGAGATCCCATCGAACCTAAGCGAGGCGTTGAGCCTTGCAGTGTGCGATGTGGCGGGCGCCCCGGCATGGACGGCGAAGTACGTGGTCGCCGGTGATTATGTGGCTGTTTGCGGCGCGGGCAAGGCAGGGCTTCTATGCCTCCATGAGGCGAAAAAACGGGCGGGAACAACCGGCCTTGTGATTGCCATCGACAGTTCCGCGGAAAAATGTGCCCTGATTGAAAAGCTGCAGCTTGCCGATGTCGTCTTGAATCTGGACGCCACAAACTCCGTGCCTATTCTGGAGGCTGTGGAGAAAGCCACCGGAGGCCACATGTGTGACTTCGTGGTGAACACCGCCAGCGTTCCGAACACCGAAATGAGTTCCATTCTCGCGTGCAGAGATCACGGCAAGGTTCTGTTTTTCAGTATGGCTACCGTGTTTTCAAAGGTGGCTCTGGGTTGCGAAGGCGTGGGTAAGGTTCTCACATTGCTGGTGGGAACCGGATATACCGAGGGACACGCGGAGATCACCTATCAAATCCTGCGTGAAAATCCCGAGCTGCGCGCCTATTTTGAACACATATACGGCGCTTAAGCGATTAGGGAATCGCTGAATAAATCCGCGTGGCGGATTGGCGAGGTTTTTTGTATCCTCGCGAGGCGCGAAATCGCAGGAATACCAGTGGTATTTCAAGATTTCGTAACGCGGCGAGCGTGTAAAAAGACCGGCAAGACGCCGTGCGCGATTTATTCAGTGGTTCCCTAGGGAAAGCACTTCGCAAAATGAAAGGAGGGTTCCTATGGAGGCCATGGTTGCTCTTTATATTGTAATGTTCTTAATAACAGCACTTGCCATAGGCATTGTCTACCTGATTGGCAAGAGAAGATTCGGGGTTAACAGTGATCATTACAATTTACTGATGCGTTCAATAAGAAATTTTTTGCGCATTATCAGTGTAGTGGGCTTACTATCTATCTTCCTAATTAATACCGGTAAAATTCCGCCCAATGCCATTTCTTTCCTCTGCATCCCGTTTTTTATAATAAATTCGTATTTGTTTGGCACATATTTCAAGCTGGCGCAGCACCATACGATGACGCATGGGAAGCATAAAAAATAAATTTTAACTGCAAGCGCGGAGAAGCGCTTCATTGGCGTCTGCTCCGCGCTTTGTTCTCTTTATGCGTACCCCTTACAGTAACATACAGGATATTATCACTTTCATGTCCGAAACCGCCTCAGCTTCCCTCCGGACCGCGTCGTCGCGCAAATCGTCTTAAGGGCAGTTGAGATAGCAGTACGTCAAATTAATGGAATTTTCAATAAAAACACGATCCGGTTTTGACGATCTTATTATTTGGGGACATCTGAGAACACCTGATTTAAAGCTTGACACATTATTCTTGAGCGAGTATAATGGCATTAATTTAATATGTTTCCGAGCTGTGGAGCCTAAGGCAACTGCTAAGGTTTACGGCCTGACCGCAGAAGGTCACTGAGTTATGTTGGAAATGACATAGCTTTCCATATTCGAGAAGGAGACACACCACATTTTAGACTTACCGGATTCGGTATGCTCTTATTTTATGTAGAGGGCCGTCTTGTTTTCAAGACAGTCTTTTTTCATTTTTGTATTGGAGAATTGATAAATTGAGAATCATTTGGAATGAACAATCTATACGCTGGTTTCATAACGCGTCGGAATACACCGGCTACAACAAAAAGCTGGCGGAGCTTTTGCTGGACCAAATCCCCTGCCGCAAAACGCTGTGTGATCTTGGCTGTGGCGCAGGGCTCATTGATTTCGAGCTTGCGCCGTATTTTGAACATATTACCTGTGTGGATATCTCGCGGGAAGCGGCCCAATCTGTTGAAGCGCACGCGGCCTGTCTTGGCATAAATAATATATCAGCGTGCTGTATGGACGCGGACAAGCTGCGCGGAGAATGGGACACAGTGCTCGCCCTGTTTCACGGCGGCACAGAGATTTTTTCCAGGTACTTTCATCTTGCCGGAGATCGACTGATTTTGGCGACTCATGGGGATAAAAAAGGCAATTTTGGCCCGGAAAAGCATAAGGTAGACAAGTGCTTCGACGTCAGCGGCGTGAAAGCTCGCTTGGATGCGTTAGGCGTCAGATACAGCTTACGGGAGATCACGCTGGAATACGGCCAGCCATTCACCGATCTTCCGGACGCGGAGGCTTTTGTGCGGGCGTATTCAACACCCATGAATAAGTCTGAGCTGGATTCATATTTGGCGCAGCGCCTGGAAAAAACGGGCAACGAAAAGTTCCCTTATTATTTGCCTAACCAAAAAAAAATCGGCACTTTTTTGATTCGGAGGGATGAAAATGAGAACATTTAGAGAGGATTTGGAGTGCGCGGTAGCGTTCCACGGGCACTTGTGCTCCGGGCAATGTATCGGCGTGAAAATGGCGCATATGGGTATGCGGCTCATCGACATTGACAACGAAACCGGCGGAAAGAAAATCATGGTTTTTTCGGAGTGCAACCGCTGTCCGTCCGACTCCCTCATGATTGCGACAGGCTGCCGCATCGGAAAGAGAACATTTTACTTTAAGGACCTTGGTAAAGTCGCCGCTTCCTTTCTGAATCTTGAGACAGGAAAAGCGGTGCGCGTCTGCCGGACAAAGCACTGCTATCCGCCGGAGGGCGCGGACATGATTGCGTTCTATGAAGCTTTGCCGGAGTCCGAATTTCTGGAGGCGGAAGAAGTCAATATCCAGCTTGGCGAGGGTGATAATCCGGGTCCTCCTGTCCGTGTGGTTGTTTGTGATACCTGCGGAGAAGAAGTCATGGATAACCGGCATATAGCGCAGGGCGAAAAAACTCTTTGCAAAAGCTGCGCGCGGGAGGCGTATTACCAAGCGTGTAAGCATGTTTAAAGAAAAAAAGAGGATTTCCTATTCAGGCGTTATCGCGATACTGTCTGTCGCGCTTATCGTCGTTATCATCGGGTCTGTGGCGCTGGGGCGCTATCCCATCAGCATCAAAGAGCTTGCGGGCATCATAGGTTCCAAAATATTTGATATTGAACCCTTCTGGACAAAGACCCAGGAATCGCTGCTGCTGAACCATAGACTTCCGAGGATCATTCTAGCGTGCTTGGTCGGCTGCTGTTTATCCGCCGCAGGGGCTTCCTATCAGGGAATATTCCAAAACCCCATGGCATCTCCGGACATACTTGGAGCATCTCAGGGCGCGGGATTTGGCGCCGCGCTCGCAATCCTGCTGCATCTTAGCGGCTCCATGATCATAGTATTTTCGTTTACATTCAGTATGCTGACGGTCGCCATTGTGATCTATACGGGAACCCGCGCCAAAGGCAAACGTGTTTTGGGCCTGATACTTGCAGGTATTATGATCGGCTCGCTGCCTTACTCCGGCACATCGTTTATCAAGCTGGTAGCGGATCCGGAGGATCAGCTTCCCGCGATTACCTATTGGCTTATGGGAAGCTTAAACGGCACGGCGCCAAAGGATGTGCTGTTGGCACTGGTTCCCATGTGCATCGGACTTGTGCCTCTGTTTCTGCTTAGATGGCGGATAAATATCCTCACGCTCGGCGATGAGGAAGCGCAGACAATGGGCGTGAACGCCAAGCGGCTGCGAATTATTGTAATCCTCTGCGCAACCCTCATAACTGCGGCAAGCGTTTCGGTAAGCGGCCTAATCGGCTGGGTGGGTCTGGTAATTCCGCACCTCACCCGGAGAATGGTAGGGCACAACTATAAGCATCTAATGCCGGCTTCCATGCTGTTTGGCGCGATTTTCCTTCTGCTTGTGGATGATGTATCCCGCAATCTTCTTGCCACGGAGATTCCCATTGGCATCTTGACCTCCTTCATCGGCGCTCCGTTCTTTATTTATCTGATTACAAGGGATGGTGAGCGCAATTGAGTATCATGACAGAAAATCTATGCTTTTCTTATGGAGAAAAGGATGTTCTGAATAATATCAGCTTTTCAGCGGAGTACGGGCAATTTCTATCTGTGCTGGGCCCCAACGGAGTTGGCAAGAGCACGCTGTTTCGCTGTATGCTTGGCCTTTTGACGCCTACGAAGGGCAGTACAAGCATTGACGGCAAGCCTGTTGCCGATATGAGCGCGACTCAACTCGCCCAACGGATTGCGTACATTCCGCAGTCGCACAATCCGGTGTTCAATTTTAGCGTGTTCGATATGGTTTTGATGGGAACAACCGCCCAGCTCGGAAGCTTTGAATCCCCAAAAAAGGAACAGACGATACAGGCTGAAGCGGCGCTGGAGCGCCTGGGGATTACCCATCTGAAAGATCGTGGATATGGCAATATCAGCGGCGGTGAGCGGCAACTCACCCTGATTGCCCGCGCCATCGCGCAGCAGGCAAGGATACTTGTCATGGATGAGCCATCCGCCAGTCTTGATTTTGGCAATCGAATTCGCCTCATGCAAACGGTCAGGGCGCTTGCCAAAGACGAATATGCCATCATTCAGTCAACCCATGACCCTGATCAGGCGTTTCTATATTCAGACAAAATTTTGGCATTGCATAACGGAGAGGTCCTTATATGGGGAAGCCCTCAGGAAACTGTATGCGATTCTCTCATATCCAAGCTGTATGGAACGGATATAGAGGTTTGCAGTTTGCGCGGCGACGACATACGCGTCTGTGTGCCCGCAAACATAAAAAAAATACGAAAGTAAGAGGAGAACGCAAAATGAAAGCAAGACTGATCGCCCTTCTGTTAGCGCTGGTTATGATGCTAAGCATGGCCGGCTGCGGCAACACCGAAAACAACGCCGAAAACACCGCCGAAAACAACGCCGAAAACACCACGTCCGCAGCGCAGACTCCCGCAGCTTCATCCGGGGATGCATCTCGCGAGGATTACATTTTCACCGACGACAGCGGACGCGAGGTTGAGGTTCCGGGTGAAATTACTTCCTTTGTCCCCTCCGGCCCGCTGGCCCAGATCGTATTGTTCGCGCTGGCACCCGAAATGTTTGTGGGTCTGGCAACTGAATGGAACAGCTCCGCCGAAGGAATCATTGCCGATGAATATTTCGGTCTTCCCTATTTTGGACAGCTTTACGGCTCCGCAGACTTGAATGTGGAAGAGCTTGCGCTTGCCGACCCCCAGCTCATTATTGATATCGGCGAGGCAAAAAGCTCAATTATCGAAGATTTGGATACCCTCCAGACCCAGACAAACATCCCAACTGTCTTTGTATCCGCAACACTCGAAACAATGCCCGAAACCTATAGAAAGCTTGGGGCGCTGTTGGGTAAGGAGGAGAAAGCCGAAATACTCGCGCAATTTTGCGAGAACGTGTATGACCGCACACTTTCTATTATGGAGGAAGTCGGCGATAATAAGGTCAATGCGCTTTATGTCATCGGAGAAGACGGTCTGAATGTTCTGGCAAACGGCTCTTACCATGCCGAGCTCATTGATTTGCTGACAAACAACCTTGCAGTTGTGAGTGATCCGGTTTCCAAGGGCACCGGCAATGCTGTAGATATGGAGCAAATTTCTCTCTGGAATCCTGATTTTGTCATATTTGCACCCGGAAGCATCTATTCCTCCGTTGCCGAAATGGACACATGGAGCGAGATTACAGCCATTGCAAACAATAACTACATTGAAGTGCCGGAAGGCCCGCACAATTGGATGGGCAGCCCTCCCTCCGTTCAGCGCTATCTTGGCCTGATCTGGCTTCCTGCTACACTCTATCCCGACTACTGTGATTATGATGTGAAAGCCGAAATTGTTGAATACTATGAGCTGTTCTATGGCTGCGAACTGACGGACGCACAGTATGATGCGCTGACAGCAAACGCATTCTTAAAATAATATGCATACTTTGATTGTCGGCGCGCGCGGCGTCGGAAAAAGCACTTTGATTCGCCGCGTGCTGAAAGAACTCGACAGACCGGTATTTGGTTTTGAGACCCGCAAAGAGGACCAATTGGCGGATGATGTACACGGCAGCCCTGTTTACATCTACGAAGCCGGTAAACCGCGTTTACAAGCCGAGGAGAATCTGGTCGGCTACTGCCTGAATCAGCATCCCGAAATCAACAAGGCGGCCTTTGACCGGTTTGCGCCAAAACTGCTTGCCCAGACGGCAAATGGCGGCATTATTGTTATGGACGAACTCGGATTTATGGAGTCCGCCTCGGAAGCCTTTTGTGCGGCGGTGATCTCACTGTTGGATGGGCAAGTCCCGGTAATCGCGGCAGTCAAGGATAAAGACACGCCGTTCCTGGGGGCTGTGCGCGCACATCATAATTGTCAATGCTTCTATATTTCCCGGGAAAACAGGGATGCTTTGTGTTCCGAGGTATTGGACTTCCTACAGGGTCGAGCCGAAGAAAAGCTATAAATTTCATACCAACCATGTGCATCCACATTCTCCAGCACCTTTTCACACAGCGCCCGCAGCACAGCGGAAAGCTTGCTGCGGGCAGCCTTGGAATCCCGTCTGTTCTAGCAATCGCTGATTAAAGCCGCGTGGCGGATTGATGAGAATTTTTGTGTCCTCGCAAGGCGCGAAATCGCAGAAATACCAGTGGTATTTCAAAATTTTGCAATGCGGCGAGGGTGCAAAAAGACCGTCAAGACGCCACGCGCGATTTATTCAGTGGCTAGTTCTGATTTCTGCATCTGTGTATATCCGAAACGTCATAGATTCCCGATCCATCATCTTTCCAGATTTTCTTTCCGTTGAATTCATAATAAAATTCAATCTCATGGCTAAACTACTGTTGAGGTGATATTATGAATTATGCAAACTCCAAATTTTTCAATTCGTTACCCCAGGCACTCCAAGAAGGAATCCTCCAAAGCGGTATTAATTTTGAGAACGAAAACGATCTGGTTGATTTTGTTGCCAATAAGGAAATTCCACTTCCTCATACCTCCCAATTCAATCAATTCGATGGTATGAGTAGGATTTGGCCTTTTCAGTTTTAACTAACTGCTCACACATCTTGCTTTTCTGTCATATGCAGCGCATCAACGGCCCCTAAATCGAACATCCCGGTAAATTCGCCGTCGTTGTAAGCGCATACGATGGATTCCACTTCGCTGTCCGTTCCCTCAAACCCGCTGAAGGGCGCGACAACCATTTTGTTTTTGGGAAATTACATGTAATCAAGCATCATTCGGACCTAGAGGTTGCTCTTGCACTGGAAACCGTCTATTCCAATATTCCTGTCCTGCTTTCCATCGTTCGCGCCCTTTGTTTCTGTCGAAATATATTTCTTGACATTTGGTATGCTTGTGCTGTATACTTATCAAGTATTTCGATTGTATGACTATTTGACTTCCGGGTTTTGTCTATCAGTGAACTACATTGCTGATAGCGGCTTGGGCGTTTTTGTTTTATATACCGGAATAACAAATATATGGGAGGTACCAAAATGAATAACGGTACAGTAAAATGGTTCAATGCAGACAAGGGCTTCGGGTTTATTTCCAATGACAACGGCGGGGACGATGTATTTGTTCATTTCTCTGCGATCCAGTCAAATGGGTTCAAATCTCTTGACGAAGGACAAAAAGTGACCTTTGACACCGAGCCAGACCCCAAGAACAGCAGCAAGCTGCGCGCTATCAACGTCTGCATCGCCTAAACCAAGCCCGATAAAGTCACCTCAGTTTGGGGTGGCTTTTTCTTTGCCAATTCTGCTCATTGTACTGCCTCCTTGCTTCCTCTCGAAAATGAAAAGATACCGTTTGCAAAAGACACGGCGGCGGGATAGATTTTACTATCCCGCCGCTCTGTTTTGCACTTCTGCATAATGTGAGACATTACTTAGTACCTTCCGTTAATAATGTCTGTTGCAAAAATCCCGCTCTTCGCTAAACTCCTCACCTTGTTTTCGGTAATGCCAACGCGTTCAGCCAATTCTCGCGTGTTCACAATTTCCCCATCCTCTAGTTTGTACAGTGTAGAAGATGGGCAGTAGCGTTGCGACAGGTTCAGCGCCTGATCGAGTTCGTAGCCAAGCTCCGTGTAAACTTCGGCCCGGCGAAACTCCACACCTTTCAGCCCAGCAGCCTTGCCTGCTTCCAAAATCATTTCGTTGTTCATGTTATTCCCTCCATTTGCTTCGTCGTTTTTCTTGTTTCCTTGTGATTTAATTATATCAGGCATAATGTGACAACAGCGCGTCACATTATAAATATTTTTTTGCAATTTC